>Ga0102591_1000111_pt1 | contig 198280 bp, 186 predicted proteins | sample AraplaCol_mCL_r2_2_FD_76860 | JGI IMG/M metagenome (GOLD analysis project Ga0102591, IMG submission 76860) | Arabidopsis root microbial communities from North Carolina, USA - plate scrape MF_Col_mCL_r2 (SPADES assembly) (version 2) | ecosystem: Host-associated > Plants > Roots > Endosphere... | reverse complement strand
TCGGCTGCAGCCGCCTGGCTGCGCTCGGCGAGCTTGCGCACCTCGGAGGCGACGACCGCGAAGCCCTTGCCATGCTCGCCGGCACGAGCGGCTTCCACCGCCGCATTGAGGGCGAGCAGATCGGTCTGGCGGGCGATCTCCTGGACGATGGTGATCTTGGCCGCGATGGTCTGCATCGCGTCGACCGCTTTGCCGACGGCGGCGCCGGAGGCTTCTGCGTCCTTGGCCGACTGGGCCGCGATCTTCTCGGTCTGGCTGGCGTTCTCGGCGTTCTGCTTCACGTTAGCAGCCATCTCCTCCATCGAGGAGGAGGCCTCCTCGGTCGAAGACGCCTGCTCGGTCGAGCCCTGCGAGAGCTGCTCGGCGCTTGCCGAAAGCTCCTGCGAACCCGACGAGACGTTGTCCGCCGCCTGCAGGGCCTGGGCGACGACGGTGCGCAGCCTCGAGACCATGCTCTCGAGCGCGATGCCGAGCGTATCCTTGTCGGAAAGGCGCTTCGGCTCGACCGTAAGATCGCCGTTGGAGATCGCGTCGGCGACAGCGGCGGTGGCGTTGAGGTTGCCGGTCATGGTGTTGAGCGCACCGATGAGATCGCCGATCTCGTCGTCATTCTTGCTCTTCACGGTCTGGCTGAGATCGCCGATGGCGACCGCATTGGCGAGCCCCACGGCGCTGGCGACGCCACGGCTGATGTTCAGCGCGATCCAGAAGGCGGCGGCGACAGCGATAACGAGCGTGCCTAGCACAATCGCGATCAGCATGTTGCGGGCGAAGGCGGCGCTTTCCGCCGCGGCCTTGGCGGCATCGCCGGCGGCCTGCTTGATGTAGTCGGTATATTCGTCGAGCAGCGCCATCATCTCGGTGGTGGCGGCGGTGCCTTCGCCCATCGAGAGCGTGGCGGCGCGGATGTTGCCGGCCTCCGAGGCGATCTGCGCGACCTTGGTGACCGAGTCGATGCCGGCCGTGAAGGCGGCGAGCGTCTTGTCGGTGGAGGTGCCCGCCTGGGAGATCGGGCCCAGAGCGCGAGTGAGCGCGGTGCGCACGGTCTGAGCCTGGTCAAGGGTGGATTTCGAGAGCTGCTCGACATCGGCGACCGAGGTGGCGCCGAGGAGCTGTGTCGCCGTCCGAGTCAGGCGCAGCCATTCGAGGCGGGTGTTCTGGAACTCGTAAGCTGCCTGCAGCGCGGCGGCGGAAGAACCTGGCTTGACGAGATCGGTGAGCATCTCGTTCGTGGTGGCGGTGATCGCCGAGATGCGCTTGGTGGTTTCGTTCGACCAGAGCTCGAAGGCGCGATTGCTCGAGTTCTGCTTGGCAAAACGGAGCGTCTGCTCCTGCGTGGTGGCGAACTGGTTGAGCTTGGGAGCCATGGCTTCCCAGCGGCGCTTGCCGGCTTCATCTGCGTTGGCCTGCAAGCGGTCACGGACCTGAAGCGCCTCCGCCCGGGCCTTGGCAGCCACGTCGGCGTAATTGGCGATGTCCTTGTCGGCGGACGCCATCACGGCGTTCTTCTCGGCGCGGATGGAACGATTGTAGAAGGTCCTGATGTCGCCGATCAGGTCGAGGCGGTTTGTCCAGCGGACCAGATCGCTCTGCGTCTCCGTCATCTGCGAGAGCTGCTGATAGGAGAGGCCACCGGCGATCGTCGACAGCACGATCACGAGGCCGAAGGCGCCTGCGAGCTTGGTCTTAATGGTCAAACGCATGACACAACTCTTGAACTGGGAAATCGGGGATCGTCGGCAGGCATAGGCGGTTAGGGTGGGACGTCAGGCGGATGCCGGTGCCCCCACCTCGCGGAGGCACCGGGTATTCGTCGTCAGGAGGCGCGGCGGAAGGCGGCGTCCTGGTCGTCTCCGGCCTCGTCGAGGTCGAAGGCGAAACCGCCCTTTGATGCGGCCGGGCGCGCAGCCTGCGGCGCTGGCTTGGCCTTCTTGCTGTCCACCGCCTTCATCTGCGCGGCCTTGGCCTTGAGCTGGCCGACAGCTCGGCCGACACCAGCCTGGGCGTCGTCGATCTGGAAGAAGGAGATGGTGGTCTGGAGCTGCTCGGCCTGGGCCGCGAGTTCCTCGGAGGTGGCGGAGACCTCTTCGGAAGCAGCGGCGTTCTGCTGCGTGACCTTGTCGAGCTGCTGGATCGCCTGGTTGATCTGGCTGGAGCCGACATCCTGCTCGCGGCAGGCGGCGGTGATCTCCTCGACCAGCTCGGCGGTCTTCTTGATGTCCGGCACCAGCTTGGCGAGCATCGAACCGGCTTCCTGGGCGACCTTGACGGTGTCGGTCGAGAGGGTGCCGATCTCGGCTGCAGCCGCCTGGCTGCGCTCGGCGAGCTTGCGCACCTCGGAGGCGACGACCGCGAAGCCCTTGCCATGCTCGCCGGCACGAGCGGCTTCCACCGCCGCATTCAGGGCGAGCAGATCGGTCTGGCGGGCGATCTCCTGGACGATGGTGATCTTGGCCGCGATGGTCTGCATCGCGTCGACCGCCTTGCCGACCGCCGCGCCCGAGGCCTCCGCATCCTTGGCCGACTGGGCCGCGATCTTCTCGGTCTGGCTGGCGTTTTCGGCGTTCTGCTTCACGTTCGCTGCCATCTCCTCCATCGAGGAGGAGGCCTCTTCCGTGGAGGCGGCCTGCTCGGTCGAGCCCTGCGAGAGCTGCTCGGCGCTGGCCGAAAGCTCCTGCGAACCCGACGAGACGTTGTCCGCTGCCTGAAGGGCATCGGCCACAACCTGTCGCAGCTTCTCGACCGTGCCGTTGAGCGCGTTCAGTAGATCTCCGACCTCGTCATTGGTGCTGGCGGTGACCGTGCGGGTCAGGTTGCCGGAGGCAACCGCGTCGGCCAGGTTCACGGCGGCCGAAAGGCCGCGGCTGATGCTCAGCGCGATCCAGGTCGCGGCAACGACCGCGATCAGCAGCGATGCGATGACGATCGAGACGAGCAGGATCTTGGCGAAAGAGGCGGCCGAGAGAGCTGCGGTGCCGATGTCGCGCATGCGCTGCTCGACGAAATCGCTATAGGCGGTGATGGTGTCGAGCGATTCGATCACGGCCTTGCGGCCGTCGCCCTTGCTCAGCTCCTCGGCGCGGATGTTGCCGCCGTCGCGAGCCGTGTCGAGAGCCCGGTTCGCGACGGTGAGGAGCTGCTCGGTGCGGGTTTCCAGCGCCTGCGTCGACAGGCCGAGCGGCTTGATCGCCGCGACGGTGGCGGTGAGCGAACGCTTGAGCGTCTCAGTCTGGTTGAGTGCGTTGCGGCGACGCGTGTCGAGCTCGGCATGCGAGTCGGCGGTGAGCGACTCGACGACGAGGCGCAAGGCGCGCGCCGTCTCGTAGCGCGTGGCCGTGAGCAGCCGGGCGGCCGTCGCCGTCTCGAGCGTGGCCGGGGCCTTGTCGAGCTCGGCGAAGATCCCTTCGAAGCTGCCGTTCTGGCTGGCGACGGCCGGAACGCCTTCGCTCATCCAGATTGCCATGGCGCGGTTGCCCGAGTTGAGCTTGGCCTGCTTGATCGTCTCGTCCTGAACATCGTTCAAGGTCTTGAGCTTGACAGAGGCCTGGTCGAGCAGGCGCTTGCCCTGTTCGCTGGCGCTGCCATACATCTCGGTCGTGATGTTGCGCACCACGTCGCGCTTGCCGAGGACCTCCGCGGCCGCTGCCTCGATGTCCTTGTCGGTGCTGGAGAGAACGAGGTTCTTTTCCGCCCGGACCTGCGCCTGCAGGTTGTTCATCAGATCGCCGAGCTTGGCGACGCGGTCGCCCTGGTCGATGATCGACTTCTCGGCTTCCGCCATCTGCTCGAGCTGATAGTAGGCGACGCCGCCCGCGACCATCGACAGGGCGATGATCGCCCCGAAGGTGGACGCCAGTTTAGCCTTGATCGTGAACCTCATGTCGCAAATCCCCAGCAATATGTTTCAATCAAGAATTCGGGCCATGTCGGGAACGATGACGAATTCCTCGTTCCACTTGGTAATGAAGCGGATGAATTCCGGTCGCCAATGGCTGCCGAGCCGCGGCGTCTGCTGCATATGACGAGTCGAGACCTCGCTGACCTCGTAGACCTTGTCGGCGAGGAGCCCGAGCGTGACGGGGTCGCCGTCGACCTCGACCTCGATCACCACGATGCGGGTGTCCTGCGTCTGCTCGGTCTTCGCCATGCCGAAGCGCGTGCGCAGATCGGCGAGCGGAATGACGTTGCCGCGCACGTTGATCAGAGCTGGCAGGAAGGCACGGGCGCCGGTCACGCGCGTCACCGGGACCGGGTCGATGATCTCGCGGACCATGTCGGTTTCGATGGCGAAGATCTCGTTGCCGAGACCGACCATGAGCACCTGCAGCAGCGTCTCGCCGGCGATCTGGTTCATGCCGGGTGCCGTCATTGCGGCGGACTCGAACATCTGAGCCTCGAGCATCAGGCAGCCTCCGGAGTGCGATCGCCTTCGGCGCGGACATGGCCGAGCGTGACGAGCTGGGCGGCGTCGAGGATCAGCGCCGCCGAGCCATCACCGAGGATGGTCGCGCCGGAGAACATCGTGACGTCGGAATGGAGCTTGGAGAGCGACTTGATCACCGTCTGGTGGCTGCCGATGATCTGGTCGACGACGAGGCCGACGCGGGTGTCGCCGATCGCGGTGATGATGACCTTCTGGAACGGATCGGCCTGGCCTTCTGCCTCGAAGAGCTCACGCAACCGCAGGAAGGGCACGAGGTCGCCGCGCACGTTGAGGAAGCTGCGGCCGCGGGCGCGCGCTTCATCCGCTGCCGTGAGCTCGACGCATTCCTCGACGGCCGAGAGCGGGATGATGTAGCGGCCCTCGCCGACGCGGATCAGCAGCCCGTCGATGATGGCGAGCGTCAGCGGCAGGCGCAGCGTCACCGAGGAGCCGTGGCCCGGCACGGTGGTGAGGTCGATCGAGCCGCGCATCGCCTCGATGGTACGCTTGACCACGTCCATGCCGACGCCGCGTCCGGACAGGGCCGAGATGGTCTTCGCCGTCGAGAAGCCGGGGTGGAACAGGAACTGGTGGATCTCGTGTTCGCTGAGATTTGCGCCCGGCTGGATCAGACCCTGCTCCTCGGCCTTGGCGCGAATGCGGGCGGTGTCGAGCCCGGCGCCGTCGTCCTGCACGGTCACCAGTACCTGGGCGCCAACGTAGCGGGCCGAGAGCTCGATGCGTCCCGTCGCCGATTTGCTCGTCTGGCCGCGCCGGTCGGCGGATTCGATGCCGTGGTCGATGGCGTTGCGGATGAGATGGACCAGCGGATCGGCGAGCCGCTCGATCATGGTCTTGTCCATCTCGGTCTCCTCGCCGACCGTGACGAAATCGACAGGCTTGCCGAGATCGCGGGAGAGATCGTGGACGAGGCGCCGGAAGCGGCCGAAGAGCGAGCCCATCGGCACCATGCGCACGCCCATCGTCGTGTCGCGAAGGCCGGAGGCGAGCCGCTCGATCTCCTCGGCGATCGCCTTGATCGTGAGGTCGTGGCTGGAATTGGCGATCTGCGAAAGCCGGGCCTGGGCGATGACGAGTTCGCCGACGCGGTCCATCAGCTCGTCGAGGCGCTCGGCCTGGACGCGCACCGTCGAGGTCTTGTCCTCACTGCGGCGCTCGGCCTTCTCCGCCGTCGGCCTCTCGACCGGCGCGGCCATCTCCATCACGGGCGCAAAGACGGCCGCGGGCTCGATGGCCGCCGGGACGTCCTCTTCCAGGGTCAGATCGTCTGTGTCGAGCGGCGCGATGACGAGCTTCATCTCGTCGCGGACGAACATGAAGACGTCTTCGATCTCTTCCGGCGCGCAGGCCACCTGAAGCTCGACCACCCAGGTGACGAGGCAGCTCACGGGATCGAGCGCGTCGAGCTCGGGCACTGCGTCGAGAGAACCCTCGATCCGGCAGGGGCCGAGTGCACGCAGATCGTCGAGCAGGACGAGCGGGTTAGTGCCGTTGCGCAGGATGTCCGGCTCGAAGGCGATCTCGATGCGCCAGCCGGAAACCGGAGCTTCCTCCTGCGGTGCGGCGATGACGACGGGGGCGGCGGCCTTGCCGGTCTTTCCACCACCATCGCCGACCAGGCGCTGCAGCTCTTCGACGATCGCTTCGCCTATGATCGGGTCGGTTGAATCCGGATCCTCGATTAGCGTGCGGATGTAATCCTTGGCCGAGAGCGAGACGGTGACGATGTCGCGGTTGGCGTCGATCCGGCCCTTGCGGATCAGATCGAAGGCCGTCTCGAAGTCGTGGGTGAAGGCAGCGACGCGGTCGAAGCCGAACATCGCGCCGGAGCCCTTGATCGTGTGCAGCGCGCGGAACGCCGCATCAACGAGGTCACGGTCCTGCGGCCTCTGTCCGAGGTCGAGCAGAACCGTCTCGAGGCTGTCGAGGAGATCGGCAGCTTCCTGCCGAAAGGTTTCCGCCGGATCGATATTCATCAGGCGCGCACCAGCTTGGCCACGACGGCGAGGAGCTGCTCGGGCTTGAAGGGTTTGGTGATCCAGCCCGTCGCCCCGGCGGCCTTGGCCTCCTGCTTGACGGAGTCGTCGGATTCCGTGGTGAGGAAGACGATCGGCACGCCCACGAAGGTCGGTAGCGCCCGCAGCGCCTTGATCATCTGCATGCCGTTCATCACCGGCATGTTCAGGTCGGTGATGACGAGGTCGAATTTCTGCGCCTTGGCTCGGGCGAGACCTTCCGAGCCGTCGCCGGCCTCGACCACCGCGTGGCCGGTGGGGGCGAGCGACAGCTTGATCATCTGGCGGATGCTCGGGGAGTCGTCGACGGTGAGGATCGTCGCCATGGCGGTCAGCTCCTGGACGATGCGTTGGCCAGCGCGGCCGGCATGGCGACGCCGGTGCGCGCAAAGGCGGCAAGGACGGGTTCTGGAACGGATTCGAATGAGAGGGGCAGGCCGCGTGCCGCAGCGCTACGGTCGGCGCTGACGACGAACTGCACGAAAGTGAGATCGACGGATTCGACGGCCTCGCAATCGAGGCTCAGGCCTTGACCTGCCGAGAGGATCTCTCGGCAACTCGCAACGATCTCGGCGATGCCACGGATGGTGCAATCTGCCGGAAGAGCGAACGATGCCGGTACGGCCGGGATGGATGCATCGTTGTTCGCCATGAAACAACCTCAAACCAGATGACTTGATTCTGGTTTCACTTAAGCATTTTAGCCTTTCCCGTAGCTTAACTGGCGTTATGGGGAATTTTATTCAATGTTTACTCGCTTGCGGGACCTGAGTCGCTCTTGCGTCCGTGGGCCCGGATCGAGTGCCGCCCTTCACTTCCGGTTAACCATAAAGCGGAAGCTACCTTGCGCTGCAGCACTTCGCCGAATCAGCGCGACCGGCGGGTTTCGGAGGGCAGCTCGCCGAAGGCCTCACGGTAGTCGAGCGCGAAATGACCGCGGTTAACGAAGCCCCAGCGGCGCGCGACCTCTTCGATCGAGCTGCGCGCGTTCTTATCCAGCAGCTCCGCCCTGACGCGAGCGAGCCGCACGGCTTTGAGATGGGCCTGCGGGGAGGTTTGACGGTAGCGCTGGAAACCCTGTTGCAGGGAGCGCACGCTGGTGCCGATAGCGTCCGCGACCTGCTGGACCGTCAAGGTGCCGTCGATATGGGCGGCGATATGGTCTAGCGCCTGCCGGATCTGCCAGGGAATAGACTCGAATTGCCCGCGCCCGAACCAGTCTGAATAATTGTGCGGGAGGCCTTCAAGCAGGGTCGTGACGACGGTGTCCCGGAGGAGCCGGGCCGCATGGGGAGAGGACCGGAGCAGCGCATCGTGACGCAAGCCGGTGGCTGCGGTCGCAAGCAGGCCGATGACCGCGCTGCCCAGTGAAGAATAGGCATCGAAGCTGGCCGCGATCGCCAGTTTCCGGGAGGCCGGGCGGTCGAAGAGCTTCGCGATGATGCTGCCGACCGTCGCTGCGGGCAGCGTGAACAGCAGGCCACGCGACCCTGCCTCGCAGGTGATGCTCTCGGAGGCTGCCGTGTCGAGCACGACCGCGCCGCCGGCCGGGCATGTCAGCGTCTTCGATCCCGACGAGAAGGCGACGCTTCCCCGTTCAAGCAACAGCAGCGTCAGATTGGCCTGGGGCTTCTTGGTGGCGAGCTTCAAGCCATTGGGGAAATCGATCCAGACGATCCGTGCGTCGGCGAGGCCGTAGCCGGTCAGCCCGGCCTCGAAGCCCTTGGCATCGAGCGGCGCGGCCTCGACACCACGGCCGAGAAGCTCGGAAAGGCGCGATCTGGTTGCGCTGGCGTCGCGGCTGACGAAATCCGGCCCTCTCGCCTCCAGCGGAAAGGCCAAGCATTTTGCATCGGCTAAGCAGCGGGCATAGGCATTCATATAAACCTGCGGCGGGAAACAGCACTTGGTTGGACGTGCAGCGATTCGCGTGGAGCTGCCAACCTCGCTTCTGGTATGACGACTATTCTGGATAACGAGATCACGAAGCTGTGTGAGTGATGGATTCTATCTAAGGCGTCGCAAAAATAGCGCTGTTTCAAATACAATGACGCTAGAAGTTCTGACCTGAACTGTGTTCTCAAAGTCTTTTATACCCAGAGCGTTATAAGCCAGCTCTACAAGAGGTGCTGAACAGGGTTCTCAAGGCTGTCGCCGGCCCCACACCCGAAGGGCTTGAAGCGGCGCCTAATAGACGTCCGCCTGATAGCGCCCGGCCTTTCGCAGGGATGCGACGTAGGAGACGGCTTCCTCACTGGAGCGCCCGCCATGCTCGGCGACGATATCGACCAGTGCGCGCTCGACATCCTTGGCCATGCGCTTGGCGTCGCCGCAGATGTAGAAATGGGCGCCCTGCTCGAGCCAGGCCCAGAGTTCGGCGCCGCGCTCGCGCATACGGTCCTGGACATAGACCTTGTCACCATCGCGGGACCAGGCGAGCGTCAGATTGGTGAGGAAGCCTGAATCCTTCATCGCCTGCAGCTCATCCTCGTAGAAGAAGTCGCAGGCCCGGCGCTGATGACCGAAGAACAGCCAGTTGCGGCCGGCCGCCTTCGTGGCCTGCCGGTCGTGCAGGAAGGCCCGGAAGGGCGCGATGCCGGTCCCCGGTCCGCACATGATGATCGGCGTCGCGGGATCCGCCGGCAGGCCGAAGCCGTGCGCGCGCTGGACATAGACCGGTACCTTGTCGCCGGGCGCGACGCGCTCGGCGAGGAAGGTCGAGGCCACACCCCAGCGCGGGCGAGAGCCGATCCGGTAGCGCACGGCATCGACCGTCAGCGTGATGCGGCCCGGCGTGGCGTTGTCTGAAGACGAGATCGAATAGAGCCGCGGCTGGAGAGGATCGAGCGCCTCGACGAAGGCCTCAGCCGAGAGCCTGGCCTGCGAGAATTTGTGTAGCGCACCGAGAACGTCGAGCCGGTCGAGATCGCCGTCCGGATCCTCGCCGGCGGCGAGGCGCCGGGCCTTGAGGCGGGCTTCCCCGCCGGTGACATAGGAGATGAGCTGGAACAGGGCGTCCGGGGCAGGGCCGAGCGCGCAATCCTCCAGGAGCTTTGCGCGCAGGGACTTGCCGCCGATCTCGGCATCGGGCCGAGCTCCGAGGAGCGCGATCACGGCATCGACGAGGCGCGGGTCGTTCTGCGCGACGATGCCGAAGGCGTCGCCGACGATGTAGTCGAGCCCGCATTCGGCGAGGTCGAGCTCGATATGCCAGGTCTCCTTCTCTGAGCCCTCGCCATTGAGCTTGCGGCGCGAGAGAAAGGTCGCGAGCGCCGGATTCTCGCGGCAGCGCCCCTTCGGCCCCAACTCGGCGGCGGGGGCGGTCTCGGCGGGAGCCGCCGGTGCAGAGGCGCCGGGCTCTTCCATCAGAGCCTTGAGCTGGCGCAGCGTCTCCTTGCCGCCCGGCGCGCAGAGGTTGAGCCGCCCCTCTGTGCCTGATGCGATCGCGGCGGAATAAGTCTCGCAGACATAGCCGCACTGGCCGCAATCCTGCTGGGCCATGGCCGCATAGAGCCGGCGGGGCAGGGGCTTGCCCTCGGCCAGCTTCATGCGCTCAGCCATCTCCAGCGAGGGATCGTGCCAGGGCGCTCCGTCCTCGGCCTCGGCGATGACGGCAGCGTTCTCGGACGGCGAGAGCGCGGTCACGCCGGCATTGTCGAGCGAGAGCAGCCCGGCGAAGAAGCCGTTCAGCCAGGAACGTTGCTCCTCGCTGAAGGGCGCGGTCTCCGGCAGCACTTGGACGATCGGGTTCGGTGTCTGGACGGTCATGCGGCCTCTCCGGTCTGCTCGACGAGGGCCTGCAGGGCTGCGATGTCATGGCGGCGGGCGAAGGCGACGAAGCTCTCGTCCGGCGTGGCGCGATGCGTCTGCCAGCTGCGCAGGATGGCCTCGACCAGCGCCGGCGTATCCTCCGCCTTCACATTGGTCCGGAGTTCACGGCCGATGCCGCCCTCGACGCCGAAGCCGCCGCCGACGAAGACGTGGTAGCCGGGCACGGTGTCACCCTCGTCGTTGACCGGGATCTTGGCGCCGATCAGCCCGATATCGCCGATATAGTGCTGTGCGCAGGAGTTGTGGCAGCCGGTCAGGTGGATGTTGACGGCCGTGTCGAGCGTGATCCGCGGCTCGCAATAGGCGGCGATGGCGAGCGCGTCCTCCTTGGTGTGGGCGCCCGCGAATTTGCAGCCGGTCGCGCCGGTGCAAGCGATCAGCCCGGCACGCAGCACCGAGGTTTCGGCGGAGAGGCCGATGGCCTGGAGATTGGCCAGCACATCCTCGACCTTGTCGTGGGGCACGCCGGAGATCAGCAGGTTCTGCCAGACGGTCAGGCGGATATCGCCGTCGCCACAGCCCTGGGCGATCGAGGCGATGACGCGCATCTGCTGGACCGTGAGCTTGCCGACGGGCAGCGCCACGCCGACCCAGTTGAGGCCGGCTTGGGCCTGCGCATGGACGCCGATATGGGCAAGCCGATCATAGACCGGGCGCGGCTTGACGAAGGCGTTGTCGAGCCGGACCAGCCGGCGGCCGAGCTTCTCTTCGACGGCGGTGAGGAAGGTGTCGAAGCCCCAGGCATCGAGCACGTATTTGAGCCGCGACTTGTTGCGGTCCGTGCGGTCGCCGTTGGCGATGAAGACGCGGACGATCGCATCCGCGACCGCAATGGCGTCGGAGGGGGCGACGATCACGCCCGTGTCGCGAGCGAGGTCCTTGTGGCCGGTGATGCCGCCGAGCGCGAGGCGATACCAGATGCCGGGTTCGACCGGCTGTCCCTCGAAGGAAGCGCCGTCTCCAACGTCGATAGCCTGGAAGCCGATGTCGTTGGTGTCCTCCAGCGTCGCGACGGAGCCGGCGCCATCGAAGGCGACGTTGAACTTGCGCGGCAGGCCATAGAGCGAGCGGTCGTTCAGGATGTGATGGTGCCAGGCGCGGGCATGCGGGCGCGTGTCGAGCAGTTCGAGCGGGTCGATGCCGGCGGTCGCCGAGCCAGTGACGTTGCGGATGTTGTCGGCGCCCGAGCCCTTGGCCGTCAGGCCGAGATCGGCGAGGCCTTCGAGCAGGAGCGGGGCGTTCTCGGCGGTGATCTCGCGGATCTGGAGATTGGCGCGGGTGGTGACGTGGCTGTAACCACCGCCCAAGCTCTCGGCGATGTCGGCGACGCCCGCAAACTGCCAGGCCTTCAGGATGCCGTTCGGGATGCGTAGCCGGCACATATAGCTGTTCTGCGCCGGAGCCACGTAGAACAGCCCGTGATAGCGCCAGCGGAAGTTGTCCTCGGGTTTCGGATAGGTGCCGGAGGCCGCTTGCTCCTTGAAGCGGGCATAGGCGTCGAAGGGGTGCTCGGCCGCCTTCCACTTCTCCTGGTCGACCAGCTTGCCGCCGGCTGCGATCGTCTTCGCCTGTGCCTCGGCGTGCTCCTTGTCGGGGCCGCTCGGCTTCGTCTGGCTACCACTCTGCGCGCCGCCGAGCGGGCCGAGGCCGCGCGCGGTACGGGCAGACTGCATGCCGCTCACGAAGCCTTCGAGATAGCGCTTCTGATCGGGGCTGAAATCGTCACTCATGGGTAACTTCCACTGCGCTTTTCAGGCGGCGGCCGGGTTCTCGGCTGCCGCGATCATCGCTCCGGAGAGCGCGCCATAGGCGGTGGTCCAGGCGTCCTTCACGGTGGGCGTGAAGCCCTCGCCAAGGCCCTGCTCCAGCGTCCAGAGCAACGCGGCGCCGACGGGTGCGTAATGGGCGGCGCTGACGCCGTAGCCGACATGCTTGCGGGCCAGCGCTTCGACCGCCGGCATCAATGCGGGCAGGTCGTCGAGGCCCTTCACCACCACAGCGAGCGTGCCCATCAGCTTGCGGCCCTGCTCCTTCATGTCCGAGGCCTTGAAGAGCGGCTGGACCTCCGGCGCGATCTCGAACAGCCGGCCGTAGAACAGCGCGGCCGCCTGCTCGGCGATGGGCGCGACCTTGGAGAAGCTCACGCGAATCTCGGAAACCTGTTCGGGTGTCATGACGCTCTCCTCAGGCGGCTTCGACGAAGCGGTGGCGCTCGTAGAGGAACTTCAGCACCGCCTCGCGCGCGGCGATGTAGGTGCGGTCGGTGACCAGCTCGAGCCGCTTGCGCGGGCGGGCGAGATGCACGTCCAGAACCTCGCCGATGCGGGCGGAGGGGCCGTTGGTCATCATCACGATCCGGTCCGAGAGGAGCACGGCCTCGTCGACGTCATGGGTAATCATGATCATGGTGTTGCCGAGCGTGGCGTGGATCTGCATCACGGAGTCCTGCAGATGCGCGCGGGTCAGCGCATCGAGCGCGCCGAAAGGCTCGTCGAGGAGCAGGATCTTGGGTTCCATGGCGAGGCCGCGCGCAATGCCGACGCGCTGCTTCATGCCGCCCGAGATTTCGCCCGGCCGCTTGTCCTTGGCATGGCCCATCTGGACGAGGTCGAGATTGTGCATGATCCAGTCATGCCGCTCGGCCCGGCTCTTCACCCCGCCGAAGACCTTGTTCACGGCGAGCGCGACGTTGTCGTAGACGGTGAGCCAGGGCAGCAGGGAGTGGTTCTGGAAGACTACCGCGCGGTCCGGCCCCGGCGCGTTGACCTCCTTGCCTTCGAGCAGGATGCCGCCGGTCGTCGCCGGGGTGAGGCCCGCGACGATGTTGAGCAGGGTCGACTTGCCGCAGCCGGAATGGCCGATGATCGAGACGAACTCGCCCTTGTCGATGACGAGGCTGATGTCCTTCAGGACTTCCGTCGTGGCAGCGCCGCGCTGGAAGCGTTTGTCGACGTGGTCGATCTTCAGATAGCTCATCGGTTCGCTCCTCAGTTCGTCGCGGTGCCGCGGGTGACGACATGGCCGATGAGAGCGACGAGGCGGTCGAGCAGGAAGCCGACCACGCCGATATAGACCAGCGCCACGATGATGTCGGACAGGCGCGAGGAGTTCCACGCGTCCCAGATGAAGAAGCCGATGCCGACACCGCCGGTCAGCATCTCGGCCGCGACGATGGCGAGCCAGGAAAGGCCGACGCCGATCCTCAAGCCCGTGAAGATGTAGGGCGCGGCGGAGGGCACCATGATCTTGAAGAAGAACTCGACCTGGTTCAGCCGCAGCACTTGCGCGACGTTGCGGTAATCCTGCGGGATGTTGCGGATGCCGACGGCCGTGTTGATGATCACCGGCCAGATCGCGGTGATGAAGATCACGAAGATCGCCGAGGGCTGGCTGTCGCGGAAGGCGGCGAGCGAGAGCGGCAGCCAGGCGAGCGGTGGCACGGTGCGCAGCACCTGGAAGACCGGATCGAGGCCGCGCATCGCCCAGACGGATTGGCCGACCAGCGCGCCGAGCAGTACGCCGACGACCGCCGCCAGGCTGAAGCCGATGGCGACGCGCTGGAGCGAGACGAGGATACGCCAGCCCAGCCCGATATCCTGCGAGCCCGCCCAGTAGAACGGTTCGGTGATGAGGTCCTTGGCCTCTTCCCAGATCTTGGTGGGCGGCGGCAGCGAGGATTGCGGCCCATGGGCGGCGAGCTGCCAGAACAGCAGGATCAGCGCGACCGTGATCAGCGGCGGCAACAGGTTGACCAGGGCGCTCCTGCCCCAGGGGATAAGCTTCGCCGCGAGAGGCTTTGAGGGCGCGGCCGGCAACGGCACGACTTCCGGCGGCTTGCCGGAGAGCGAGACGAGCGTCGCGCCCGCCGTCGTACCTTTCAAGACAGGCTGACCCATGTTCCGGTCTCTCCTCTGAGCACGATTGTCCGTCGCATTCGTCATGCCGTTTCGCGCGCCTGCGTCTGCGCGCCGATCCGGCGGATTTCGGGAAGGCAGGAGCCGCAATTGGTGCCCGCCTTGAGCTGAAGGCCGATCTCTTCCGCCGTTGCCGCGCCGGACTCGAAGGCGGCCCGGATCGCATTGAGGCCCACGCCGAAGCAGGCGCAGACGGTTGGGCCGGGATTGGTTCCGCCGGGGTTGCGCCCCGAGAGCAAGGCGAGCCGGCTTTCCACGATCGCGACCGGATCGGCGAAGGCCGCCTTGACGGTATCCCAGAGCGGGGCGCGGCCGGCCGGCGCCAGGAAGAGCGCTGCGACGAGCCGGCCTTCACGGATGGCCGCGCAGCGATAGCCGCCGCCGTCACGGTCGATCAGCTCGGTCAACTCGTCCGCGCCGAAACGCTCGCGCATCAACGTTGCCATCGCATCGACGGGCGCATCGGTGGCGAAAAGCCTGCCCTCGCCGCCCTGGACCGCAAGCCGCGCCCACCAGCTGTCGCCGGGCAGGGCGAAGGGCTCGCGCGACAGCACGAAGCCCTCCGAGCGATAGGAGACTGAGGTGGCGGAAACCGGGGTCGCCTTCATCTCGGGCTGGCCGGAGAAGGGATCGCAGACAGGCTGGGTCAGAGCGCCGATGCGAGCGTCCGAGGCGGTTTCGCCGGACCAGTGGATCGGCGCGAAAGCCGTGCCCTCGGCAATGCCCTTGTCGGCCACGATCTTGAGGACGGCCGTGCCATGGGCGCTAGCGAGGCGCGCAAAGCCGCCTTCATCGAGCCCGAAGCGCGCGATGTCGGCCGGATGCAGATAGGCGGAAGGTTCGGCGATATGGGCGCTGAGCCGCGGGCTGAGGCCGGTTCGGGTCATGGTGTGCCAGTGGTCGCGGACGCGGCCGGTGTTGAGCAGCAGCGGGAAGGCCTCGCTCGTGGCCGCGGCCAGCTTCGGTGCCGCGAGCGGGCGCATTTGCGCGCGGCGGCCGGGGCCGAAGAAATTGCCGTCGCCGAAGAGCCGGGCTGTGCCCTGGGGCTGATACGTGGGCACGGGCCATTGCACCGGCCGCAGCGCATCATATCCGGCGCGGTCCAGGCCGGCATGGGCGCCGATGTCGAAATCCCGCGTGCCATCGTTCTCGAAGGCCGAGAGCGCGGCGTGCTCAACGTAGATCTCGTGCGGACCGGTGTAAGCGAAGGCCTCGCCGAAGCCGAGACGCTTCGCGATTTCGCAAACGATCCACCAATCCGGCTTCACATCTTCCGGCAGTGGCAGGAAGGCGCGCTGGCGCGAGATGCGGCGCTCGGAATTGGTGACGGTGCCGTCCTTCTCGCCCCAGGCGGCGGCCGGCAGGATGTAGTGCGGCTTGGCTGCGAGCGTGTCGTTCGAGAGCACGTTCTCGGAGACGATGCAGAGGTCGAGGCCGGCGAGGCCGGCGCGGACCTTGTCTGCATCGGGAAGGGAAACGGCCGGGTTCGTCGCCATCACCCACATGGCGCGGATGCTGCCCTCAGTGACGGCCTGGAGCATCTGGACGGCCTTGAGGCCCTCGCGGCGGGCGATGTTCGGCGCCTGCCAGAAGCGGCGGACACGGTCGATATCGTCGGGCGCGTAGCCCATATGGGCGGCGAGCATGTTGGCGAGCCCGCCGACCTCGCGCCCACCCATGGCATTCGGCTGGCCGGTCAAGGAGAAGGGGCCGCAGCCGGGACGCCCGATCCGGCCCGTGGCGAGGTGGCAGTTCAGGATCGCGGCGACCTTGTCCGTGCCCTGTGCCGACTGGTTGACGCCCTGGCTCCAGGCCGTGACGACATGCGGCGTGCTGGCCCAGAGCTCGTAGAAGTTCGCGATCTGCTCAGCCTGCAGGCCGGTCGAAGCGGAAACCGAGGAGATGTCGGGTGCGATCTCGCGCGCACTGGCGAGCGCCTCGTCGAAACCAGCGACATGACGCGAGACATAGGTGCGGTCGACCAGGCCGCGGCCGGCGAGATGGACGAGGAGCCCGGCGAAGAGCGCGGCGTCGGAGCCGGGCTTCAGCGTCAGCACCATGTCGGCGTCTTCGGCCGTGGCGGTGATGCGGGGATCGAGGACGGCGAGGCGCGCCCCACGCTCGCGCCGGTTGTCCTGCATCCGCCGAAACAGGACGGGATGGCACCAGGCGGTGTTCGAGCCGACGAGGACGATCAGGTCGGCGCTGTCGAGATCCTCATAGGCGCCGGGCACGGTGTCCGAGCCGAGGACGCGGCGCTGTGCAGCGACCGTCGAGGACATGCACAGGCGCGAATTGGTATCGACATGGGGTGTGCCGATGAAGCCCTTCGCCAGCTTGTTGGCGACGTAATAGTCCTCGGTCAGGAGCTGGCCGGAGAGATAGAAGGCGATCGCCTCGGGGCCGTGCTCGGCCATGATGGCGCGCAGCCCGGACGCGACGGCATCGAGGGCTTCGTTCCAGCTGGCTCTTTCATAGCCGCCGGCCGCATTGCGCTTCAGCGGGTGCAGGACGCGGCTGCCGAGTCCCAGCGTCTCGCCGAGCGCCGAGCCCTTGGAGCAGAGCCGGCCGCGATTGGCCGGATGCTCCGCATCGCCCGCGATGGTGGCGCGTCCCGGCCCGTCCGGCGTCGCGAGCACGCCACAGCCGACCCCGCAATAGGGGCAGGTGGTGCGCGTTGGGGCCGAAGCGAGGGGGGCGTCGTGGCGCATCAGGCGGCTTTCCCGATGCAATAGCTCTCGCCGAAGGGCAGGTCGGCGCGCATCGCGCTGATGTCCTGCCCGGAGCGGATGAGGCCGAGATAGAACAGCGCTCCCTGCGTGTCGCCGACGAGCACGCAGCCGGCGAGGCGCCCATCGCGCAGCACGAATTTGCGGTAGATGCCGCCGGCGGGATCGCGCAGCACGACGGTTTCGGCACCGTCGCGGGCTTCGAACTCGCCCGCCGAGAAGACACCGACACCGGAGACCTTGAGATTGGTCGAGAGCAGCGAGCCCTGATAGGCGCCCTCGCGCCCCGTCAGTCGCGCCGCGAGCACACGAGCCTGCTCATAGGCGGGCTCGACCAGGCCATAGGCGAGGCCGCGATGCTCCGCGCATTCGCCGATGGCGAAGATCGCGGGGTCGTCGGTGGCCAGACCGTCATCGACCAGGATGCCGCGACCGGTGCTCAAGCCCGCCGCGCGGGCGAGCCCGATATTCGGCCGCACGCCGATGGCGATGACCACGAGGTCGGCGGGGATCTCGGTTCCGTCCGCCAGCTCGACGGCCTCGACATGGTCCCGGCCGCGGAAGCCCTTGGTTTCGGCGCGCAGCCGCACATCGATGCCGCGGGCCGCCATCGCCGCAGCGAGGAGGCTCGCGCCCTCGTCGTCGAGCTGGCGCTCCATCAGGCGGTCGACGAGATGGAGCAACGTCACCTCGCCGCCGGCGCGGCTGAGGCCATAGGCGGCCTCGAGCCCGAGGAGCCCGCCACCGATAACCACGATGCGTGCGCCGCGCTGCGCATAGCCCCGCATGGCGCCGACATCGCGTGTGTCACGGAAGGTCGCGACGCCAGTGAGATCACCACCGGGGAAGGGCGGCCGCAGCGGCACCGAGCCGGTCGCGAGCACGAGCTTGCCGTAGGATAGCGTCAGCCCATCACTCAGCGTCACCGTCTGCGCCGCCCGATCGATGGTTTCGACCGAGCGGCCATAGAAGGTCGAGATGCCACGCCCACGCCACCATGCGGCGGGCTTGAGCTCGATCTCGCGTTCGCCGATCTCGCCGGCCAGCAGCGGCGAGAGCAGCACCCGGTTATAGGCGAGCCGCGGCTCGTCCCCGATCACCGCGATGGAATAGCGGCCAAGCGCGCGCTGGCTGAGCTCGTCAGCCAGCCGCGTCGCCGCCATGCCATTGCCGACGATGATCAGGGGTTCGGCCATGGCGTCAGGCCACCCGCTTGATCTTGAGCGCCTTGAGGTAGTCCAGCGGCGCCGCGGGATCGAACTTCGTGCCGTCGAAGAAGGTCTCGACGCCGCGGGAATCGGCGGTCGGGGCGCCGGCGACGCCGAGCGTCTTGGCGGCCTCGCGCCAGAGATCGGCCCGGTTGGTCTTGTCGACGAGCGCCTTGATGTCGATCGTCGGCTCGAACTTGCCCCAGCGGATGTTCTCGGTGACGAACCAGGTGTCGAGGCTCTTCCAGGGGTAGGAGGTCGCGCCACCTTCGCCCCAGAACTTCATGTAGAGATTGGTGCCCTTGGCTTCGCGGCCGTTGCCGTAGTTGATGTCGCCGAGCAGGCGCTTGTTGATGTCGCCGGTCGGGACGTTGAACCATTGCCGCTTGCCGACGATCTCGGCGAGCTCCTGGCGGTTCTCCATCTTGTCCGCCCATTGCTGGGCTTCCATCACCGCCATCAGGATGGCTTGCGTCGCCTTGGGATTGGCGTCGACGAAATCGGCGCGCATGCCGAGGATCTTCTCGGGATGGCGGAACCAGAGCTCGCCGGTGGTCAGCGCGGTGTAACCGATGTTCTGGTTGACGAGCTGCTCGTTCCAGGGCTCGCCGACGCAGAAGCAGTCCATCGTGCCGACCTTCATGTTCGCCACCATCTGCGGCGGAGGCACGACGATGACCTTGATGTCGGTGTCGGGGTCGATGCCGCCGGCAGCGAGCCAGTAGCGGATCCAGAGGTCGTGGGTGCCGCCCGGGAAGGTCATGGCGGCGGTCAGTTCCTTGCCGGCGGCCTTCTTGCGCTCGAAGGCCTGCTTCAGCGGCGAGGCGTCCTTCTGGACGTTGAGGTTCTTGTACTCGTTCGAGACCGAGATCGCCTGCCCGTCCTCGTTGAGGTTGAGCAGCGTGTACATCGGCAAGGGCTGGCCGTTCTGCATCACCTTGCCGGTCGAGTAGAGATGCGTCTTCGGCCGCAGGATGTGGCCGCCATCGATGCCGTTGTTCTTGAAGCCGAGCGCCATGTTGTCGCGCGTCGCGCCCCAGGAGGCCTGCTTGGCGATGTCCATGTCGGGCAGGCCATATTTGGCGTAGAGGCCCTTCTCCTTGGCGATGATCAGCGGCGAGGCGTCGGTGAGTGCGATATATCCGAGGCGCGTGCCCTTCACCTCGGGGCCGGTGCCCTGCGCGAAGGCGCCCGACGGCAGGGAGGCCTTCGCTGCCGCGAGCAGTGCGGCCGTGCCGGAAAGCTGCAGGAAGTGGCGGCGGCTGGCGCCCGCCTGCAGGGGGGCAGCCGTCCTGATCAAGGTCTTTCCGGTCAGGGTCTTGGAGCTCTGCGTCATCGATCGCCTCTCGGATTGCTGGAAAGTCGTTCGCCTTGAGCCAGCCCCGAACGCGAAAAAACGCCGCGCGAAAGACGCCTCGGCAGGCGCATTTCGACAGCGACGTTGCTGTGTCTTCCGGATCGGGGATGGCGCGGGCAGCGTTGGCCGCGTCGCAACAACCGTTACAAGGATCGTGCCAACCGCGTCGCCGCGGTCCTAGCCTTGAATTGCAATAGCTTGCAGGAAGTCGGACCCGCGGGCGGTGCCAGGAGCAGTCTTGCTGCGATGCACAATCGAGGCGCAGGCAGCCTAGTTTTTGGGCGTTCTCAGATCTGTGGAGGCGATGCCTTCAAAAGCATCAGGCAGGAAGACGCCACGCGCGATCTCACGCATTTGCGGCGTCGCGAAGAGCTGGCCGGCCTGCTCCATGCCGGCTAGCACCCAGTCGGCATCGTCCGGATCGGGGCGCAGCGCCTCCCGGTCGAAGCGGATGAAGCGCTCGACCGGTCGGGGTGGCCGGCCGGCGCCCTGGATCAGCTCCCCATGCAGGATGCGCTCGATGAGCGGGGCCGGCAGCGCGAGCCGGTCGGGCGCGGAGAGATGCTCCGCCATGCGGGTGAAGTTCTCAGGCTTGCAGGCCCAGGCGCTGGCCTTGAGGATCGCGGCGCCGAGCTTCGCGACGGCGGCCGGGCGCCGCTGCACATCGTCGGCGCGCCAGGCCAGGACCTTGTCGTGGCAGTTGCGGCGCAGGTCGACGCTGGCGAGCACCATCGCGCCGACGCCGGCCGCTACCGCTGCCGAATTCCAGGGCGCGCCGGCGCAGAAGCCGTCGACCCGCCCGCTGGCGAGCGCCTCGACGGTCTGGGGAGGGGGCACGACCTCGAAGCGGACGTCCTCGCCGAGCTTGAGCCCACCCTTCGCCAGCCATTCGCCGAGCAGGTAGATATGCGCCGAGAAGCCAAAGACGGCGGCGAAGGTCAGCGGCGGCAGGCCCGATGCCTTCCGGCGCGCGACCATGGCGGCGAGCGCGCGGGCCGAGACGCCAGGATCGGCCAGATCGCCTTCGGCCAGGCGTGCCAAATCCTCGAAGCGCCGGAGCGAAAGGGTGATCGCGGCGCCGTCGCGGTTGAGTGCGATCGGCGCTGCCATCGGGGCCTTCACCCCGCCGATGCCGAGCGTCGCGGCGATGGCCGCGGGGCCGAGCATATGGGCGGCGTCGAACAGGCGCACATTCAGCTTGTCGCGCAGATTCGACCAGGAAACCTCGCGGACCAGCTCGAGATGAAGCCCTTCCGCCTCGGCGAAGCCCTCGTCCTTCGCCAGTACGAGCAGCGCACAATCGACCAGCGGCATGAAGCCGGCCCGCAGGTGCAGCGTCGTCATTTCAGCATCTCCGCGGCGGTGATGAGGGAGCGGGCGATGTCGACGAGCTTGCGCTTTTCGTTCATCGCGGTGCGGCGCATCAGCGCGTAGGCTTCGTCTTCGGACAGGCCCTTCAGCCGCATGACGATGCGCTTGGCCTGGTCGATCGTCTTGCGCTCCTCGAGCTGCGAGCGGGCTTCGTCCAGCTCCTCGCGCAGCTTGCGGAAAGCGTTGAAGCGGCTGATGCAGGTCTGCAGGATCGCCTGCATCCGCTCCTTCTTCAGTCCGTCGACGATATAGGCGGAAACACCGGCTTCGATCGCCGCCTCGATCGAGGCCGAGTCGGACTGGTCGACGAACATGGTGATCGGCCGGCGGACATGCTGGCTGACGAGAAACATGTCGGCGAGCGCATCGCGGCTGGGGTCCTCGAGGTCGATCACCACGACGTCGGGATCATGAGCCTCGATGGCGGCCACCAGCCCGGTCGTTGCCGAGATGCGGATCAGCTGCTCGTAACCCGCTTCGCGCAGGCCTTCCTCGATGATGGCTGCCCGAACCTGGTTCGCATCGACGATGAGGATCCGCAGCTTTGGCGCCATGCCTTCCAGTCGTTCCCGTGGAATGTTCCGCGATCTCCTAATCAGGAATCGTGCCACCGTCGCCATGTCGAGTACGGCGGGCGCGTTTGACTTTCCTCGACCAGCCGGAAGAATACCAGTGTGCCGATGCGGCAGGCTGGTCGACCACATGGGTCAGAGAAGGATTTCCAGAGTGGCTGATCCGTCCGGGCGCCTATCCTCCTGGTCCGTGAATTCCGGAAAGTTCGAGCGCACCTGCCTAGGCATCATTGTGCTGGCGATCGTCCTCCTGCTTCTGGTCCGTGCCAAGTTCTTCCTGATCCCGCTGGCGATCTCCGTGTTGCTGGTCAGCCTGATCGGGGCCGCCATCGACCGGATCGTGCGGCTGCGCCTCGGCCCCTTCGTCATCCCGCATTGGCTCGCGAGCCTGATCACTGTCACGGTCATCGGCTTCGTCCTGATGGAATTGTACGGCTTCGTCGCGTCCCAGATCGACGTGGTCCTCTCCACGCTGCCCATCTACATCGAGCGTGGTGAACTCGCTCTCGTACGCATCTTCTCGCTCTTGGGCGAGGATGTGGCGCGCGGCGTGCTCGACGGCTTCCGCGACATCAACGTCAATTCCTATCTGCGCATGGCGGCGGGTTCCGCCGGCACCATGCTCACGGTGGCGTCGATGCTCGTCGTCTATGTCGGCTTTCTCTTCACCGAGCGGGTGCATTTCGAAGCCAAACTCGACAAGCTCTTCCCGCAATCCGAACGCGCGCAGCATGTGCGCCAGATCCTGTTCTCGATCCGGCGGAGCGTGCATCATTATGTGCTGGTCAAGACCGCCGTCAGCGTGCTGACCGCGCTGGTGTGCTACGGGGTGATGCGGCTGTTTAGGCTGGATTTCGCGGAGCTGATCGCTCTGCTGACCTTCCTCCTCAACTTCATTCCGACGCTCGGCACCGTCGTCGCGACGACGCTGCCCGTCCTGGTCGCGCTCGTCCAGTTCGATGCGCTGCTGCCTGTGCTGGGCTTGCTGGTCTCGATCGGCTTTGTGCAATTCGTGCTCGGCAACATCGTCGATCCGATGCTGATGGGACGCGCCCTGCAGATGTCGCCTTTCGTGATCATCCTGTCGCTGACCGTCTGGAGTGCCATCTGGGGTGTGCCGGGCATGTTCCTTGCCGTGCCGCTCATGGCGATGATCATGATCGTCTGCTCCTATGTCGACGCGCTGCGACCCGTCGCGATCCTCTTGTCTCGCGACGGTGACCTTCTGTCCGAGGAGGATGAAGCGCGCGAGGTTCCGGCGGGCTGAGCCGGACGGGGAGCGGGCCGTGGGACGGATCGCCGACTACCTGCGCAAGCTCTTTCCGCCCTGTGCCGAGGGCGAGGGTGTCGTGCTGCTGCACGGGCTCGCCCGCAGCCGGGCTTCTCTGATCGCGCTGGAGGAGATCCTGCGCGGCGTGGGTTACGGGGTGACGGCCGAGACCTATCCCTCGACGCAATTGCCGGTCGAGGCGCTGCTCTCCCATGTCGATCAGGCCGTCGCGGCCTGCGGCAGCACGAAGCTGCATTTCGTCACTCATTCGATGGGCGGCATCCTGCTGCGGGCCTGGCTCGCCGCGCGCGGCAAGCCTGCCAATCTGGGTCGCGTCGTCATGCTCGCCCCGCCCAACCATGGTTCCGAGATCATCGACCGATACGGCACGCTGCCGTTCTTCGCGGCGATCAACGGCCCGGCCGGGTTGCAGCTCGGCAGCTCTGAGGCCAGTCTGCCCAACAGCCTGCCGAACGCCGATTTCGAGCTCGGCATCGTCGCGGGCGATCGCTCGCTGAACCCGCTGCTGTCAGCCGCCTTCGACGGCCCCAATGACGGCAAGGTCTCGGTGGAGAGCACCAGGCTCGACGGGATGAGCGATCACATCGTCCTGCCCGTGACCCACACCTTCATGATGAACAATCCGCTGGTGATCGCGCAGGTGCTCACCTTCCTGCGTGAGGGCCGTTTCGACCATGCTCTCACGCTGGACGGGCTGATGCGCCGGGCTCTGGCGGCGTTTTAGCGGTCACGTGGTCTAGCCGCCGCGGTTGCTGTAGGCGCCTTCCTCGCTCTCCTCGTCCTGCCGCATCGCCTTGCCGGCATCCTCGGACAGGTGGCGCTTGAGCGCGGTGACGGCCTCCGGCGACCAGCCCGGAAGGCCGGTCACGGCGAGCCAGCCATCGACGTAATGCTCCGGCGCGTAGATGTGGCCGAAGCCCATCGGCGGCACGGTCGACATCGCCATGTCGAGACCGAGCTGCAGCGCCGTCACCACCGGGTACCAACGCAGATAGGGCGAGACATCCGGCCCGCGCGTGGGCTCGAGCCAGGCCGGACGCCGGTAGAAATCGTGATAGTCGAAGAAGGTCACGGCATCGCTGGCATATTGCAGATAGACGACGCGCATCGGTCCCCACGGCGCGTCCGTCGGAACGCGCGAACCGTCCTGGTTCATGAAGCGCACGAAGCGGCCGTCCCGGAATTCCGGCAGCCAGGCGGGCGAGCCCGGATTGCGCCCATCGGTCAGGGAGCGCCAGAAGCGGCTGCCGAAGGGCGGGCCGCTCCAGAGGGCGCCATTGACCGGATCGCCGATGATTTCGAAGAGCTCGATCGACTGTTCCGAGTTCATCGACCCGAGGCTCAGGCCGTGCAGATAGAGCTTGGGACGGCGCTCCTTGGGCAATGTTGTCCAGTAGCCGTAGATCTCGGTGAAGAGGGCTCGCGCAGCGTCCCGGCCATAGTCGGGCTGGGCGATCAGCGAGAGCGGGCTCGACAGATAGGAATATTGCAGGGCGACGCTGGCGATGTCGCCGCCATGCAGATACTCGACCGCGTTGATCGCGGAGGGGTCGACCCAGCCCGTGCCCGTCGGCGTGATCACGACGAGCGCCGAGCGCTCGAAGCCGCCGACGCGCTTCAGCTCCTCCAGCGCCAGCTTTGCCCGAGTCTCCGTTGTCGGCGCGGCACGCAGGCCGACATAGACGCGTAGCGGCGCCTTTGCGGGCTTTCCGGTGAGCGCGCCGATGTCGGCGGCCTCCGGCCGCTTGGCCACGAATTGCCGTCCGGCGCGGCCGAGCTCCTTCCAGCCGACCAGCGAGGCCGGGCTGCCGGTGCGCATCGGATCGGTCGGTTGCGGGCTCTCGGGCTCCAGCAGGGCATCGCGCTCGCGGAATGAGGAATCGAGCAGATAGAAGGCGGCGCGGAAGAAGACGCCGCTCGCCAGCGACCAGAACAGAATTACCGCGACCACCGCACCGACCACATTCGCGACCCGGCGCGGCACGAAGCGGTTTGCGCGGACCGCAACGAAGCGGGCAGCGAGCCGGAACAGTCGCGCCAGCGCCAGCAGCACGGCGAAGGTCACAAGCGCGATCAGGCAGAGCTTGAAGGGGTGTGCGCTGGCGACGGGCTCCATCCGCATCAGCACCCGGATCGAATTCTGCCATTCCGCCGCCTGAGCGAGGAAGGCGAGGGCGACTGCCGCGCAGATGACCGCGATCACGGCATTCGTGATGCGCCGCCTGCGCTCCACCGGTTCCGGCAATTCGAGATAGGCCCAGAGCCAGCGCCAACCGACGCCCAATCCATAGCCGGCGGCAAAGCAGGCTCCGGCGAGGACGCCCTGAGTGACATGGGTGCGCGGAACCAGGGTCGGCGTCAGCGATGCCGCGAAGAACAGAGTGCCCAGCATCAGGCCGACACCGGAGAGACCGGTTGCCCAGCCACGGAGGAAGCCAGTCGCCTGTGCGGCGACGGCCGCTATGCGGCTTCGGTCCCGATGGATTGCACGTTCCGCTTCCGTCGACTGCACAGCAGGCCTCGTCTCCGCCCCAAGATCGCCGCGCTCAGCGCAAGCTGGTCGGTCGACAGCTGATCCTATTCTCGGATAGCCTCGATCAACAACGATGCCCTGAAATATTCCTGACAATTTCTTCGTTGAAAGAAGCAGAATGATCCGCGTCGGCAGCAAGTATCAGCATCTGATCCATAATGCCGGCTGCGGCTGCCTCAGCCCCGAAGCGGTGCAGGCCTCGCGACGTCTCGATGACCTCACGCGCAGAGGCGTGCTTGCGGGGATGGGCGCGGCGCTGTTCGGCGGCGCGGGTCCGGCTCAGGCCCAACCCACCGCTCCGCCCGCGAAGCTCGTCTTCCGGCAGGTCAGGGTGTTCGATGGGCGCTCCGATTCCTTGCGACGAGGCGCCCAGGTTCTGATTGAGGGCGGCCGGATCGTGGCGGTCGATGCCAGCAACAACCCGCCACCGGCGGACGCGCGCGTCATCGACTGCGGTGATCGGGTGCTGATGCCCGGCCTGATCGATGCGCATTGGCACTCGCTCTTCGCCGCGGTGCCGGCCCATATCCTCGTCAGCGGCGACCCCGCCTCAATCTTCACGGCTTCGACGGCGGAGGCGCAGCGCACGCTGTTGCGCGGCTTCACCACCTTGCGCGATCTCGGCGGGCCGGTCTTCACCTTCAAGCAGGCGATCGATAACGGCATCATTCCCGGCCCGCGCATCTACCCGTCGGGCGCGATGATCACGACCTCCGGCGGCCATGGCGATTTGCGGGCGCTCTCGGAGGTCCCGCGTGACGGCGGCCAGCTCAGCCTGGGCGAGCGGTTCGGCGGCGCAATGATGGTCGATGGTCTTGGCGAGATCAAAATGCGGGTGCGCGAGCAGCTTCTGCAGGGCGCCTCCCAGATCAAGCTCGTCGGCAGCGGCGGCGTCTCGTCGCCACGTAGTCCACTCGACATGATGACCTTCAGCGAGGCCGATCTCAGGGCGGCGATCGATGTCGTCCGTGACTGGAACACCTATGTTACCGTCCATGCCTATCTTCCGCCGGCGGTTCGCCGCGCGGTCGCGGCCGGCGCGACCTGCATCGAACATGCTCACATGATGGACGAGGAGACAGCCGCGCTGCTGGCCGAGAAAGGCGTTTGGCTCAGCATCCAGCCCTTCCTGACGCAGGAGGATGCCGTTCCGCTGACCGGCCCCAGCCTCGAGCGGATGACGCAGATCCTGGCTGCGACCCCGAAAGCCTATGAGCTTGCCCGCAAGCACGGCATCAAGACAGCCTGGGGCTCGGACCTGCTGTTCTCGCCGGAGTTGACCCCGCGCCAGCCGGTGATGCTCACCCATCTCTCGCGCTGGTACAGCAATGCCGAAGTGCTGCGCATGGCGACCTCGATCAATGCGGAGCTGATGGCGCTCTCGGGCCCGCGCAATCCCTATCCAGGCAAGCTCGGGGTGATCGAGGCGGGGGCGCTGGCCGATCTCCTCGTGCTGAACGAGAACCCGCTCGACAACATCGCGGGGCTGGCCAATCCGGACAAGAACCTCGCCATCGTCATGAAGGACGGCAGGCTGTTCAAGAACACGCTCTCGGCCTGATCGAAGACGGCGGCGCGGCATAGGCCGCGTCATGCCGCCGCGGGGCCTGCCGCCAGCACATCTGTCATTTTGCAGTGCAGCAAACCCATGGCATGCTGGCCCACGTTGGCAGATCGGCGTTCGGTCCGGAGGGACGGATGACTTCGCGAGATCCCTTGTCTATCGACCTCGCCCTGCAGGGCGGCGGATCGCATGGCGCGTTCACCTGGGGGGTGCTGGAGCGCGTCCTCGACGAACCCTCCCTGCATGTCGCAAGCGTCTCCGGTACCTCGGCGGGTGCCATGAACGCAGTCGTCTTCGCCTATGGCTATACGCTGAACGGTACTGCCGGGGCGAAGCTCGCGCTGGAGAAGTTCTGGAAGGCCGTCAGCGAGGCGGCGCGCTACAGCCCGATCCAGCGCACGCCCTTCGACGTGATGTCCGGCAACTGGTCGCTCGACAGTTCCCCTGGCTATATGTTCTTCGACATCTTCAGCCGGCTGTTCTCGCCCTATGAGGTCAACCCGGCCAATATCAACCCGCTGCGCGACATCCTCGAAGCGCATGTCGATTTCGGGCGGCTGAAGGAATGCCCGATCAAGGTCTTCATCAACGCGACCAATGTGCGGACCGGGCTGCCGCGGCTCTTCCGCAATGCGGAGCTCAGCGCCGATGTCGTGCTGGCATCGGCCTGCCTGCCCCTGATGCATCAGGCCATCGAGATCGACGGCGACCCCTATTGGGATGGCGGCTTCTCCGGCAACCCGCTGCTGACGCCGATTATCCGCGAGAGCGAGGCGCGCGATATTCTCCTCGTCCAGATCAACCCGGTCGAGCGGCCAGGCGTGCCGCGGACGGCGCGGGATATCCTGAACCGGCTCAACGAGATCTCCTTCAACTCGAGCCTGAAGAAGGAGCTGCGTGCCGTCGCGATGTTCCAGCGGCTCTTCGCTGCGGCGAAGATCGACGAGAAGATCGACGTCTCCTGGGCCGAGCAATGGTCGAGCGTGCGCGTCCACCGCATCACGACGCCGAAGATGGTCGAGCTCGGCGCTTCCTCGAAGCTCAACGCCGAATGGGAGTTCCTGACCATGCTGCGGCAGGAAGGGCGCGACCAGACCGAGAGCTTCCTCGCCCGGCACGGCGCCGATCTCGGCAAGCGCTCGACCTACGAGATCGATACCCTGCTCGACACGATACTGGAGCAGGTCTGAGCCACGAGCCTAGGGCTCGCGATGGCCATGCTGTGAAGCGAAGCCGGAGCCCTCGACCATCCGGCCGAAGGCTCTGGTGCGCGCGTGTGCGCTTCAGGCCGCGATACGGCGGGGCTGACGAGTGCCGCCTTCGCTCGATTCCTGCGTCCGGAAGGCCGCGACCATCTGGTTCAGCTGCTCGATCTGGTCGAGCAAGGTGCGGGCGGAGGCCGCGCTCTGCTCAGCGAGCGCCGCGTTCTGCTGGGTGATCTCATCCATATGGCTGACGGTGCGGCTCATCTCGTCGATGCCGCTCGCCTGCTCCTTGGAGGCACCAGCGATCTCCTGCACGGTCGCCGAGACCTTTGCCGAGGCCGCGACGATCTGATCGAGCGTGTCCCCTGCTTGACGGACGAGCTTGACGCCTCCCGCGACCTCCGCATCCGAGGAGGAGATCAGACCGGTGATGTCCTTGGCGGCATCGGCCGAGCGCTGGGCCAAGGCGCGCACCTCGGAGGCGACGACGGCGAAGCCGCGCCCGGCATCGCCCGCACGGGCTGCCTCTACGGCCGCGTTCAGCGCGAGCAGATTGGTCTGGAAGGCGATGCCGTCGATCACGGAGGTGATCTCGGAAATCTTCTTGGAGGCCTGCTCGATGCGGGCCATCGCCTCGATCGCGTCCTTGACGATAATGCCGCCGGTGCGGGCGACCGAGGTTGCCTCATCGGCGAGCGCGGCAGTGCGGCGCGAAGCCTCGGAGGAGGTCTTCACCGAAGCGGCGAGCTCTTCGGTGGTGGCGGCGCTCTGCTGCAGGGCGGAAGCCTGCTCCTCGGTGCGCGAGGAAAGATCCTGGGCTCCGGCATTGATCTCGCGCGAAGAGGCGCTGAGGTTGCCTGAGTTCGCCTTGATCGTGGCGACCATCTCTCCGAGTTTGTCCATCGCGTGGTTGAAGTAGTCGCGAATCTGGCCGTATTCCTGCGGGATGTCCGCAGCGATGCGATAAGTCAGGTCGCCTTCGGCCAGAGCGGCCAGACCGGCAGTGACGCTGCCCACCGCCGCGTCGCGCTCAGCGGCCTTGGCCTGCTCGATCGCCTGCGCCTCGGCCTCGGCCTTGAGGCGGGCGGCTTCGGAGGCTTCGAGATAGACGGAGATAGCGTAATCCATATCGAGCATGGCCGCCTTGATGACGGCGGCGATCTCGGCGCTGCGTTCGGCAGAGCCGGGAAGCTTGCTGCCAAAGGTGCTCTTGGGCCAGCGCGCCTCGATCACGCTGGTGATGAGTTTCTCGAGGATCAGGCTGTAGCCGCCGATATACCAGCGCGGCTCGAGCCCGATGTGGGCATGGACCCGGCCGACGGCGGAGACGGCCTCGACATAGCTCTGGTCGAAGGCGCCGCTCGCGATCTTGTCCCAATGGCCGAGCTGGCGCTTCTTCGCGCCGTCCATCTGGGCTGCGTTGGCGAAGAAGCTCTTCGTCTCGGGGAAGGCGCCGACACGGTCATAGAACGCATCGAGCGCCGCCGGCAGAGCCGAAGTCAGGATCTCCTTGACGTCACGGATCCGGGACTCAGCCTCCGGCCCGAATTGAATAAAGGCCAGACGCCTCGCGAGATGATCCGGTGCAGACACAAACGCCCCCAGCTAACGCGCAGCCACTTCGCTGCGATGCGGTATGGGAAGGATCCTTGGTTAATAATTTCCCCTCCGCGAGCAACGTTTCGTTAGGGCTATGCATGCCCTGCGAGCATGGAGGGGGGCGTCTGCTCAGTGGCAGGTTCTACGAGCGATCCGACGTTGCGAGGAGGCGCCGAGCGGGCATGCCGATCCATGAGACGGGAGGCAATGCGCCATCCCGTCTTTGCGGCGACGGTTTTCTGGCTATAGTCGTTGCGCTGCCGTGACGTCCGCCGGCCCGCTCGACCGGGTCAATCTCTCAAGAGACGCGTTTTGGGGAAGCGACCGATTTCCATCGGCCGAATCCTTCACGGCGTTTTGGGGAGGTTCGATGGCTGTCAGACGTATTCTGGACGCGATGGTGTTCATCGCTCCATTGGCCTTTCTTGTCGCCGTCTGGGCGGTCGTCGTCCCCGTCTTCCAGGTCAATCCGCAGATCTTCCCGAGCGTCCCCGCGGTCGTTCAAGCCGGCGTCAACAGCATTCTCGACGGCACCCTGTTCATGCATGTCGGAGCGAGCATGGGCCGCGTCATCCTGGGCACGGTGCTCGCCGTCCTGGTAGCCGTGCCGCTCGGCATCCTGATGGGCATCAGCAAGGGCGTCTCGGATTTCCTGACGCCGCTCTTGCGCTTCTTCTCGGTGCTGGCCGGCATCGCCTGGATCCCGATCGCGACGCTCTGGTTCGGCTACGGCTTCGGCGCCATCGTCTTCGTCATCTTCAACGGCGTCTTCTTCATCGTCGTCTACAACACGCTGCTCGGCGTCTCGACCATCCCGATGTCGTTGCGCAATGCAGCCGCCTCGCTGGGCGCCGGGCGCTGGGCGCTCTTCACCGAGGTGCTGCTGCCGGGCGCGCTGCCCAATATCGCGACAGGCATCCGGACGGGGCTCGGCTTTGCCTGGCGCGGGCTGATTGCCGCCGAGATGATCGCGACCAATGTCGGCCTCGGCTACATGCTCTTCGTCGCCCGCGACTTCTACCAGACCGAGGTCATCGTCTTCGGCATGATCGTGATCGGCGTGCTCTGGCTGCTGATCGACCGCCTGGTGCTCGCACCCTTCGAGCGCGCGACGATCGAACGCTGGGGGCTGGTGCGCTGATGAACGCTCTTCTCCCGCTCTGGTCCTCCTGGGTCCGGACCTCCCGCCAATGGCCCGTGTTGCAGACGCTCGCGCCCTTCGTTCCGGTGGTGCTGCTCTGGCAGGCCGTCGCCAGTTGGGGGCCGTTCCCGCCGGCCTTCTTCCCTGCGCCGATGGATGTCATCCGCAGCTTCGGCAACCTGATGTACAAGGGCATCCTGCCGGAATATCTCGGCGACAGCGTCGCGCGGCTGGTGGCCGGCGCGACCGTCGGCATGGCGCTCGGCATCCCGCTCGGGCTGCTGATCGGGCTCAACAGGCGCGCCTATGCCACGCTCTGGCCGGTCGTGCTGTTCTTCCAGGCGATCGGCGACATCGCCTGGCTGCCGATCCTGATCATCTGGTTTGGCTTCGGGCTCACGACGATGGCCTTCGTTATCGTCTACACCGTGATCTTCCCGGTGATCTTCAACACCGTGTTGGGCGTGCGCTCGGTCAAGATCGAGCTTCATCGCGCCGCGCAAAGCCTTGGCGCGCCGCCCTGGCGCATCCTGACCGAGGTCGTGCTGCCGGGCGCGCTGCCCAACATCGTCACCGGCCTGCGCAACGGGCTCGGCTATGGCTGGCGCGCCCTGATCGCCGCCGAGATGATCGTCGGCACCAGCGGCATCGGCTTCATGATGTTCGATGCGCGCCGGGCCGGTTCCGTCACCGAAATCGTGCTGGGCATGATCGTGCTCGGCATCCTCTGGTACATTGTCGACGCCTGGGTGCTCGCGCCGATCGAGCGCGCGACCAGCCGGCGCTGGGGACTGACGCAGTGAAGACTCTCAGCCTGAAGAACCTCTCCAAGACCTATTACGACCTCTACGAGGGCAGCCATCACACGGCGCTGCACGACATCTCGCTCGATATCCCCGCGGGCGAGTTCGTCTCGGTGGTCGGCCCCTCGGGCTGCGGCAAGTCCACCATTCTGAACATGGTCGCCGGCTTCATCCCGCATTCGGGCGGCGAGATCCTGGTCGGCGGCCAGCCGGTCAAGGGGCCGGGGCCGGATCGCGGCGTCGTCTTCCAGTCCTTCGCACTCTTTCCCTGGAAGACGGTGCTCGACAATGTCGGCTTCGGCCCGAAGATGCGCGGCGTGCCCAAGGCCGAGCGCGACGAGATCGCCCGCGAATACCTCGCCATGGCGGGGCTCTCGCATGCGGCGGACCGCTACCCGAACGAGCTCTCCGGCGGCATGCAGCAGCGCGTCGGCGTCGTGCGCGCGCTCGCCAACAAGCCGGACGTCCTGCTGATGGACGAGCCCTTCGCCAGCGTCGATGCGCAGACGCGCATGACCTTGCAGGACGAGCTCAGCCGGATCTGGGAGGAGCGGCGGCCGACCGTGCTCTTCATCACCCATGACGTGCCGGAGGCGGTGTTCCTGGCGAACCGCGTCGTCGTGCTGTCGAAAGGCCATGTGCTCGCCGATGTGCCGGTGACGATCGAGCGCCCGCGCGTCTGGGACAAGCTGGTCGAGGACGACGCCTTCAAGGAGCTGTCGAACAAGGTCTTGGCGCTGGTGAGGTCGGCATGAGCGTGATGCGCTCCGCGCTCGGCAACCGGCGGGGGCTCATCCTGCTCGTCTGCCTCGCCGGCTGGGCCTCCTGGCAGGCCTGGCTGTTCATCGTCGCGCCGTCGAAGATCGCCGCGGACTTTCCGGACCGGCAGCGCGTCAACGCCCTGATCACCCTGCCTTTTGAGCCCGAGCGCTTCCATGTGCTGATGTTCCAGCGCTACGGCCGCGTCTCGGGCACGGATGGCAACACAGTCGAATTGCGCAACGTCGACAAGAACGAGCTCAGCGCAATCGCCCGCTACTACTGGGTCAAGCGGGTCGAGCCTTTGCAACAGGGAGGATAAGAATGATCACACGCAGGACAGTCCTGGCCGCAGGCGCGGTGCTCGCCGCGCCGAACATCGCGCGGGCACAGAATCTGGTGAAGCTCAAGGCCGGCATGGTCACCGGCATCGACCAGATCGGCCTTCCGATCGCATTGGAGCGCGGCTTCTTCGAGAAATGGGGCCTCGATGTCGACATCGCCCGGCCCTATGCCACCGGTGTCGATGCGCTCAACGCCCTGCAGGCGGGCGAGAGCAACATCGTCCAGGTCGGCGTGCCGATGATCGGCGCCGTGCTGCGCGGCATGGATCTCGTCGCGCTCGCCAACTACTCGGGCAACGCCACGACCCGCGGCTCCGATGCGACCATGGCGCTGATCGCGCGCTCGGATTCCGGCATCGCCAAGGGGGATCTCGCGAGCCTGAAGGGCAAGAAGATCGCGGCCTCCTTCGGCACGATCAACCATCTCTACATTCTCGCCCTAATCGAGAAGGGCGGGCTGACGCCCAACGACGTCACGCTCGTCAACACCCCGCCGCCGGACATGACGGTGGCGCTGCTCGCCAAGGGCATCGACGCCTTCGTCGGTTGGGACCCCTGGCCGGTCGTGGCGATGAAGGACGTTCCCGGCGCGGTCGAGATCGTGCGCGGCGGCGGCGTCATCTCCTATATCGGCTACAATGTGGGCCTGCGCCCCTGGGTGGCGGCCAATGGCCCGACCATCGAGAAGTTTCTGGCTGCGCTCTCCGAGGGCGACCAGTGGATGCGCAAGGAGCCGAAGCGGGCTGCCCAGGTGGCGACGCGCTGGATTCCGGGCCTGAAGCAGGATGTCGCCGAGGCCTCGATGGAGTTCAACATCCAGCAGGCCGACCGCCGCCTCTCGGCCAACAACTTCCGGGCGCTCTTTTCCGCGCAGGAGCGGCTGCACCGCCTCGGCTTCATCAAGGACACCTTCGACGTCAACAAGCACTTCGAGCCGAAGCACATCGTCAAGGTGATGGCCGAGAATCCTGGCCTGTTCAGCGATCTGCCGCCGATCCCGGCCGATGTCGCAATCGGGCCCGGCTTCGTCTTCAAGCCCTGAGCGGTTCATCGCTCCAAGACCACGACAGCGGCCGGGTTCCGGCCGCTGTTTGCTAACCGGGCGTCAGGCCGGAACGGCGCGCCTGGACGATTGCAGCGCGCCGGCCGAGGCGCGGATGACCTGTGCGATCTCGAGGAGCTGCTTCGCCAGCGGGCTCGTCTTGCGCCAGACCATGCCGATCGTGCGCGAGGGCTGGGGTTTTCCGAGCGGCACGACCGAAACGGAGGCCGAGCGCGTCTCCACCGCTACGGCCATTTCCGGGATCAAGGTGACGCCCATGCCGGCATCGACCATCTGAACGAGGGTGGAGAGCGAACTTGCATCCAGCAGATCGCGCTGCTGGACTGATCGCGTGCCCGGGTTGCAGAAAGACAGGGCCTGCTCGCGGAAGCAGTGACCTTCTTCCAGCAGGAGTAGCTTCATCTCGCGCAGCGCTTCCCGGCTCGGCACTGGCTTGCCCTCGTCTTCCTGCGGGCGCACGAGGACGAAGCTTTCCGTGAACAGCGCGAATTCGGTGAGCGACGGCTCGGAGACGGGCAGGGCGACGATCGCCATGTCGAGGCGACCCTCGTTCAACTCCTGGATCAGCTTCGGCGTCTGCGTTTCGCGGACATGGATGTCGACGCCGTCATGGAGCTTGGTCAGGCTGCCGATCAGGCTCGGCAGCAGATAAGGCGCCACTGTCGGGATGACGCCGACGCGCAGCCGCCCGACCAGCCCGTCGCGCGAGGCGCGGGCATAGTCCTCCAGCTCGTCGATCGAGCGGACGATGTCGCCGATGCGCCGGGCGACCTCCTCGCCGAAGCCGGTCAGCCGGACCTGGCGCCCGCCGCGCTCGAAGAGATCGCCGCCGAGCTCTTCCTCCAAGGTCTTGATCTGCATCGACAAAGCCGGCTGGGAGATCGCGCAGGCTTCCGCCGCGCGCCCGAAATGACCGTTTCGGGCCAGGGCCTCGAAGTAGCGGAGCTGCTTCAGTGTCAGGTTCGTCATAATTCGAGCTTATCGAGCCAATCAGAAAATCCGAATTAATATAATCAAATCTCTTTGCTAAGAGGTGGGTTGAAGAGGGGAAGCAGCCGATGTCCCGACCGCCGCAGCCTGCGAAGGTCGACCACGCTTCGGCCGTCGATCGCCGGATCACCGCAGCGTGCCGGCAGTCCGGCATCCGTTCGTCGAATTAGCCGTGGCAGGAGACCGCACAGCTCGCGGTGGTCGGCCTGCCAATGGCACCACGTGAAGCCTAGCCAGGATCGGAGAGACACATGAACGCGAAGACTGAGGAGAGCACGGGCAAGTGCCCCGTCGCCCATGGCGGCGCGCCCCGGCAGAACCGCGACTGGTGGCCGAGCCAGCTTCCGGTCGATCTGCTGAACCAGCATTCGGCGAAGTCCGACCCGCTGGACCAGGGCTTCAGCTACCGCAAGGAGTTCGGGAAGCTCGATTATCAGGCGCTGAAGAACGACCTGCGCAAGCTGATGACGGACTCGCAGGATTGGTGGCCGGCCGATTTCGGCAATTACGGCCCGCAGATGATCCGCATGGCCTGGCATTCGGCCGGCACCTATCGCCTCGCCGACGGGCGCGGCGGCGGCGGCCGTGGCCAGCAGCGCTTCGCCCCGCTCAATTCCTGGCCGGACAACGTCAACATCGACAAGTCGCGCCGCCTGCTCTGGCCGATCAAGCAGAAATACGGCCAGCAGATCTCCTGGGCCGACCTCTTCATCCTCACCGGCAACGTCGCGCTGGAGACCATGGGCTTCCGCACCTTCGGTTTCGGCGCGGGCCGTGAGGACAGCTGGGAGCCGGATCGGGACGTGAACTGGGGCTCGGAGACCAGCTGGCTGACGCACCGCACGCTCGACAAGTTCGACGCGCCGCTCAGCGCCACCGAGATGGGCCTGATCTACGTCAACCCGGAAGGCCCGGGCGCCAATGGCGATCCGCTCTCGGCGGCGCATTTCATCCGCGAGACCTTCGCCCGCATGGCGATGAACGACGAGGAGACCGTCGCGCTGATCGCCGGTGGCCACACCTTCGGCAAGACGCATGGCGCGGCGCCCGAGTCGCATAAGGGCGCTGATCCGGAGGGGGCTGAGCTCGAGGCGCAGGGTCTCGGCTGGGCCTCGAACTTCGGCACCGGCCATGGTGGCGATGCCGTCGGCAGCGGTCTTGAGGTCACCTGGACGCAGACGCCGGCGCAGTGGAGCAATTTCTTCTTCGAGAACCTGTTCAAGTACGAATGGGTGCAGACCCGCAGCCCGGGCGGCGCCATCCAGTGGGAGGCGAAGGACGCCGAGGACGTCATTCCGGACGCGCATATTCCGGGCAAGAAGCACAAGCCGACGATGCTGACGACGGACATCTCGCTGCGCGTCGACCCGGCTTACGAGAAGATCTCGCGCCGCTTCTTGGAGAATCCGCAGGCCTTTGCCGAGGCTTTCGCCCGCGCCTGGTTCAAGCTGACCCATCGCGATCTTGGCCCGCGCTCGCGCTATCTCGGCCCGGAAGTCCCGAAGGAGGAGCTGATCTGGCAGGACGTCGTGCCGGCCGTCGATCACGACCTGATCGACGCGGCGGACGCCGCCGCTCTCAAGGCGAAGATCGTGGCTTCGGGCCTTTCCGTCTCCGAGCTCGTCGGCACGGCCTGGGCCTCGGCCTCGACCTTCCGCGGCGGCGACAAGCGCGGCGGCGCCAATGGCGCGCGCATTCGGCTCGCGCCCCAGAAGGACTGGCAGGCCAACCAGCCGGCGCAACTCGCCAAGGTTCTCGATGTGCTGGACGGCATTCGCCGCCAGTTCAACAAGGAAGCCGACGGCGACAAGAAGGTCTCGCTCGCGGACCTGATCGTGCTCGCCGGCAATGCTGGCGTCGAGCAGGCGGCGAAGGCTGCTGGTCATGACGTGACCGTGCCGTTCTCGGCCGGCCGCACCGACGCCAAGCAGGAGCAGACCGACGTCGATTCCTTCAAGTGGCTGGAGCCTGTCGTCGACGGCTTCCGCAACTACCAGCAGGCCGGCTCGAAGATTCAGGCCGAGGTCGCGCTGATCGACAAGGCGCAGCTTCTCACGCTGACGGCTCCGGAGCTGACTGTGCTGGTCGGCGGCCTGCGTGCCATCGACATCAATGTCGATGGTTCCAAGCACGGCATCCTGACCGACCGTCCGGGCGCGCTGACGAACGACTATTTCGTCAACCTGCTCGACATGGGCACGCAATGGAAGGCGATCTCCGAGGCCAAGGACGTCTATGAGGGCTCGGATCGCAAGACTGGCGCCGCGAAGTGGACCGGCACCCGCGCCGACCTCGTCTTCGGCTCGAACTCGATCCTGCGCGCGCTCGCCGAGGTCTATGCCAGCACCGACGCCAAGGAGAAGTTCGTCAAGGACTTCGTCGCGGCCTGGACCAAGGTGATGAACCTCGACCGCTTCGACCTGAAGGCCTGATCTTTCGGTCAGAACCCTCGGTAAGAATGCCGGCCGCCACCTTTCGAGGTGGCGGCCGGTTTCGTTTGGGCCGGCTCGTCAGACCCAGCCGCCATCCACGACATAGTGCTGGGCAGTGCAGGCCGAAGCTTCTTCTGAAGCGAGGAAGACCGTGAAGCGGGCAACCTCGTCGGGGACGAGATGGCGCTTCAGGCATTGGCGGCGCATCAACTCGGCCTCGCCCTCTGGCGTCAGCCATTTCTCGATCTGGCGCTCGGTCATGATCCAGCCCGGTGCGATCGCATTGACGCGGATGTTGTAGGGGCCGAAATCCCGCGCCAGCGAACGCGTCAGCCCGATTACGCCGGATTTGCTCGCCGTATAGGCGGCCATGCCGCCCTGGCCGGCCATCCATGAGGTCGAGCCGAAATTGATGATGACGCCGCCCATCGCGGCCTTCATCGCCGGCAGTACCGCCTGCGCCGCGAAGAACTGGTGCTTGAGATTGACCGCGATCCGATCGTCCCAATAGGCGGGCGTCACGGTCTCGGTGTCGTGGCGCTCGTCATGGGCTGCGTTGTTGATCAGGATCTGGATCGGCCCGATCGCGGCGCCGAGCTCCGCGATCGCCTTGCGCAGCGCCTCGGTGTCGGTGAGGTCGACCTGGCGGAAAAACACATTATGGCCGGCATCGGTCAGATCGCGGGTGAGTGCTTCGCCGGCTTCGCGTTGGATGTCGAGGAAAGCAACGACCGAGCCCTGCTGCGCGAAGCGCCGTGTGATCGCCGCCCCGATGCCGGACGCGCCGCCGGTGACGAGGACGACCTGGCCGGCGAGGTCGGGATACAGGGCAGCCATGCTCTCACTCCATCTTCAAGCCGCCGAATCGCACGACCCGGCCATCCGTCTCAACGTCGTGACCATACATCGCAAATTTTGAGTTGCGTACCTCAAAAACTGAGATACCGTGAGGCCAACCTGCGAAGAATGCGCGGGAACCGGGAGGATGCGATGCGATTTGTTACGAGGCTGGCGCTGGCCGCCGCAGGATTGACGCTGGCCGCCGGTGCGGCCGCGGCCCAGACCACCGTCCGCTGGCTCCACATCGAGCAGAACCCGGCCCAGGTGAAGATCTGGGAGGATGTCGTGCGCCGCTTCCAGGAGAAGAATCCCGGCGTCAAGGTCGAGATGCAGTATCTCGAGAACGAGGCCTACAAGGCCAAGGTGCCGACGCTGCTGCAATCGCGCGACCGGCCGCACATCATGTATTCCTGGGCCGGCGGCGTGCTGAAGGCACAGGTTGAGGCCGGCGCGCTGGCGGACATCACCGCCGGTGTCGGGAGCTTCAAGGACAATCTCGCGCCCGGCGCGGTGCAGGCCTTCGTCGTCGGCGGCAAGCTCTATGGGCTGCCCTACAACGTCTCGCAGGTCGGCTTCATGTACAACAAGGACCTCTTCGCCAAGGCTGGCGTCGACGGCACTGCGATCAAGAGCTGGGACGACTTTCTCGCGGCGGTGAAGAAGATCAAGGCCGCCGGCATCACGCCGATCGCGGTCGGCGGGCAGGACAAGTGGCCGCTGCATTTCTACTGGACGCATCTGGCCGTGCGGCTCGGCGGCAAGCCCGCTTTTGAGGCGGCGCTGAAGGGCGAGGGCGGCGGCTTCGAGGGCGAGACCTTCCAGAAGTCGGGCGAGCTGATGAAGCAGCTCGTCGATCTGGAGCCCTTCCAGAACGGCTTCCTCGGCTTCAAGAACCAGCAGGCGCTGGGCTATTTCGGCGATGGCAAGGCCGCGATGAACCTCGCGATCTCGCATCATTCGGCGACGCAGCGGGCGCTCGCGGCCGACAAGAAGGGCGTGCCCGAGGACAAGCTCGGCTGGTTCGATTTCCCCGTGCCCGCCGGCGCCAAGGGCAATCCGTCCGACACGCTCGGCGGCGTCAATGGCTGGCTGGTCACTGAGGGCGCGCCGAAGGAGGCGGTCGAGTTCATCAAGTTCTTCGTCTCCGACGAGGTGCAGCGCGAACTCGCCAAGCAGAACTTCATCATCCCGGTCTTCAAGGGCTCGGATGCGGCGCTGAGCGCGCCGTTCATGCAGAACGTCGCCAAGAACATCGCGGCGTCCGGCTATCACCAGAACTTCTACGATCAGGATCTCGGCCCCTCGGTCGGGCGCGTGGTGAACGATGCCACCGCCGAGATCGCCGGCGGCTCGATGACGCCGAAGCAGGCCGCCAAGGCGATCCAGGACGCCTACAAGCAGGGCAACTGAAAGCGAGGCACCGAGGCGGAGTGCATCATCCATGAGCGGCCGCGGCGACGCCATCGTCATACGCGGACGGCCTTTCCATGGGCCGGCCGCAAAATCCCGACGCAGTGACGGCCGGCTGACGACGGCGTTGATCTTCCTGCCGCCGGCACTCCTGCTGTTCACGATCTTCGTCGTGATGCCGATCGGCGAGGCGGCGTGGTTCTCCGGCTTCAACTGGAACGGCTTCGGCCGCCCGACGCGCTGGATCGGCCTCGACAATTACCGTTTCGTCTTCGACTCGCGCGGCTTCGGCATCGCCTTCCGCAACAACTTGCTGATCATCGCGGTCTCATTGCTGATCCAGTTGCCGCTGGCGCTGGCGCTCGCTCTGACTCTGGCCGAGCGCTTCCGCGGCGCGGTGCTGCTCAGGATGCTGTTCTTCCTGCCCTATGTGCTCGCCGAAGTCGCGACCGGGCTGATCTTCTCCTTCATCTATGACGGCGATTACGGGCTGCTCGCCTCGATCTTCCGGTCCTTCGGAGCCGAGGCGCCGCATCTGCTCGCCTCGACCCAGACCTCGATGCTGGCGATCCTGATCGTGATCGTCTGGAAGTATTTCGGCTTCCACATGATGCTGTTCATCGCGGCGCTGCAGAGCATGGATCCGAACCTCGTGGAGGCTGCGCGCATCGACGGTGCCTCGCGCTGGCAGGTGCTGCGCCATGTCGTGATCCCGCTGCTCTATCCGACGATCCGGCTCTCGGTCTTCTTCGCGGTCATCGGCTCGCTGCAGCTTTTCGATCTGGTGATGCCGCTGACGCGTGGCGGGCCGGCGGATTCCTCCAACACCATGGTCAGCTTCCTCTACAACAACGGCATCTCGCGCATGCGCGTCGGCTTCGGCAGCGCCATCGGCGTGATCCTCTTCGTGATCTGCGTGACCTTCGCGGTCACCTACAAACGCTGGTTCATGCGCGATGAGTGACGCCGCCATTGCTCGCATGCGCTGGCCTTTCGACCCGGTGCTGCTCTACAAGGCCCTGTTCCTGGCGGTGGTAGCGGCTTTCGTCGCCGTGCCGTTGCTGGCGACCGTGCTCGGCGGCTTCAAGTCGCTCGGCGAATTGCGCACCAATCCCTTCGGCCTGCCACAGATCTGGGAATGGCAGAACTATGCCGGCATCCTGTTCTCGGGGCGCTACTGGCAGCTGCTCTGGAACTCGCTGGTGATCTCCAGCTTCACGGTGGTGCTGACGCTCATCATCGCCTCTATGGCGGCCTTCGCCTTCGCGCATCTGCATTTCTTCGGCTCGTCGCTCCTCCTGAGCTACCTGACGATGGGCCTGCTGTTCCCGGCCGCGACCGCGATCCTGCCGCTCTTCATCAAGGTGCGCGATCTCGGCCTGCTCGACAGCTATTTCGGGGTGATCCTGCCGCAGGTCGCGTTCAGCCTTGCCATGAGCGTGCTGCTGCTCCGGCGCTTCTTCAAGGACCTGCCGCATGAGCTGCTGGAGGCCGCGCTCGTCGATGGCTGCAGCTATATCGGCTTCTTCCGCCATATCACCTTGCCGCTCTCGGGGCCGATCCTCGCCACCGTCGGCACCATTGCCTTCGTGCAAAGCTGGAACAGTTATCTCCTGCCGCTGGTGATGCTGAATTCGGACGCGCTCTACCCCTGGCCGCTCGGCATCATGGTCTATCAGGGCGAGTTCTCCGCCGAGTGGCACCTGATCCTCGCCTTCATCACCCTGACGCTGCTGCCGACGGTGCTGCTCTTCATTTTCGCCCAGAAATACATCGTTGCCGGCCTCACCGCCGGCGCGGTCAAGGGCTGACGGCCGGCGGGCCGCACTAGGAACCACTGACGGAGACGAACATGCGGACAATCGGGATTGGGGTGATCGGCTGTGGCAACATCAGCACCAAATATCTGGAGGCGATGAAGCTCTTCCCGGTTCTGGAGCTGAAGGCCGTCGCCGATATGCGCAGCGCCGCCGCCGAACAGCGCGCCGCGCAATACGGCGTGCCGGGACTGCGCGTCGACCAGATGCTGAAGCGCGACGACATCGAGATCGTCGTCAACCTCACCGTGCCGCTCGCCCATACCGATGTCAGCCTCGCCGTGCTCAATGCCGGCAAGCATGTCCATTCCGAGAAGCCGCTCGGCATCGATACGGTCGAGGCGCGAAAAGTGATGGAGCTCGCCGAGCGCAAGGGTCTGCGCGTTGGCTGTGCGCCGGACACCTTCCTCGGCGGCGGGCACCAGACGGCGCGCAAGCTGATCGACGACGGCGCGATCGGCACGCCGGTGGCGGGCAGCGCCTTCTTCGGCTGCCCCGGTCATGAGAGCTGGCATCCGGCGCCGGGCTTCTACTATCTGCGCGGTGGCGGGCCGATGCTCGACATGGGGCCCTATTACATCGCTGATCTCGTCCAGCTTCTCGGCCCCGTCGCCTCGGTGATGGGCTCGACGGCCCGGCCGCGCGCGGAGCGTGTGGTCACCAGCCAGCCGATGAACGGCGCGTTGATCCCGGTCGAGGTCGACACTCATGTCGCCGGCACGCTGGAATTCGAGAGCGGTGCAGTGATCTCGATCACCATGAGCTTCGACGTGCCCCAGCACGCCCATGCGCCGATCGAGATCTATGGCGACAAGGCCAGCATGCTGGTGCCCGACCCCAACAAGTTCGGCGGCGAGGTGAAGCTCGCCAAGCCACGGGCAAAGGAGTGGGAGAATGTGCCGCTGACGCATGGCCATGCCGAGGGCGAGTTCCGCTCGATCGGCGTTGCGGATCTCGCAACCGCGCTCGTCATGAACCGGCCGCATCGCGCCAGCGGGGCGCTCGCCTTCCATGTGCTCGAGGTGATGGAGGCTTTCGGGACTTCCGCCAGGGAGGGCCGGCGCGTTGCGATCGAAAGCCGCGTCGAGCGTCCGGCTGCCCTGCCGGCCGGCCGCGCCGTCGGACAGATCGACTGAGAGACAGGATGACGACGATGCGCAAGGCGATGATTGTATGGGGCGGCTGGCCGGGGCACGACCCCGATCTCTGCGCCTCGATGATACGAGGCTGGCTGGCGACGGAGGGCTTCGAGGTCCGGATCGAGCGGGAGACGTCCGTCTTCCTCGATCCGACCATCAAGGACATGTCGCTGATCATCCCGATCTACACCATGGCGAAGATCGAGAAGCCGGAGGCGCTGGCGCTCTGCGAGGCGGTCCGCGGCGGCGTGGGTCTTGCAGGCCATCATGGTGGCATGTGCGACGCGTTCCGTGACTCGGTCGATTATCAATTCATGTGTGGCGGGCAATGGGTCGCCCATCCCGGCAACATCATCGACTACAAGGTCGACGTCACGCGGCCGGACGATCCGGTCATGGCCGGCATCGCCAGCTTCGAGCATCGGTCGGAGCAGTACTACATGCATGTGGACCCGGCGATCGAGGTGCTTGCCACGACGCGCTTCAGCGGCGAACACGCGGCCTGGATCGAGGGCGTCGAGATGCCGGTGGTTTGGAAGAAGCGCTATGGAGAAGGCCGGGTGTTCTATTCCTCGCTCGGTCACCGCGCCTATGAGCTGGATGTCCCCGAAATCCGCAGCATCATGACGCGCGGGATGCTCTGGGCGGCACGCTGATGGGTGGGGGCGAGGCAGGCACGGTCGGACGGACGACGCTGGAAGACGTCGCGCGCGCGGCCGGCGTCTCCCTCGCCACGGCCGACCGCGTCGTCAATCGCCGTGACGGCGTGCGGGCGAAGACGATCGCGCGGGTCGAGGCCGCCGTCGCGCGGCTCGGTTATCGTGCCGATCCGGCTGCGGCCCGGCTCGCTCGCAACCAGAGCTTCCGCTTCCTCTTCATCCTGCCGACCGGCGCCAACAGCTTCATGAGTCTGCTCGGCGAGCAGGTCGAGCGCGCGGCCGAATGGCTGGCAGCGCAGCGCGCCTATGTCGATGTCGAGCATGTCGACGTCTTCGAGCCCGATGCGCTGGCATCCGTGCTGGAGAACGTGCCGCGCGGCTATCACGGCGTTGCCACGGTCGCGCTCGACCATCCGCGCGTACGGGCCGCGATCGACGATCTCGCCGATCGCGAGGTGCCGGTGGTGACGCTGGTCTCGGATGTGCCGAGTGCCCGGCGGCTGCATTATGTCGGCATCGACAATCCGGCTGCGGGGCGCACTGCTGCCACGCTGATGGGGCGCTTCCTCGCCGGGCGGCGCGGTGTCATCGGCGTGATCGCCGGCTCGCTCGCCCTACGGGATCACGCCGAGCGCCAGTTCGGCTTCGCCCAGGTGATGTCGCGTGAATATCCAGGCCTCACCGTGCTGCCCGTAATCGAGGGCCGTGACGACAGCGAGCGTACCCGCGTTGTCGCGGCGGAGCTGATCGCGCGCGAGCCCAATCTCGTCGGCATCTACAATGTCGGCGCCGGCACACGCGGCGTTGCGGCGGCCCTCGAAGATGCGGGCCGGGCGCAGGACATCGTCTGGATCGCGCATGAGCTGACGGCGCATAGCCGGCGCTTCCTGCTCACCGGCCAGATCGACGCGATCATCAGCCAGAATCCGGGGCACGAGGCGCGCTCGGCCGCGCGCATCCTGCTCGCCCATTGCCTCGACGATCCGATCCTCCCCGATCAAGAGAAGATCGGGATCGACATCTTCCTGCGGGACAATTTGCCTTAGTTAGTCGGCATCTTTTTCGTCATTGCGAGGAGCGTAAGCTCCGAAGCAATCCAGGGGGACGTAGAGCTCTGTCGCCCCTGGATTGCTTCGCTGCGCTCGCAATGACGATGCCGCGTGCTCTGCTCAATGCCGGCTGGCGGCGTAGTCGATCGCTTCCGACATGATCGCGAGCCCCTGGTCGATCTCGTCTTCCGAGACGGTCAGGGCCGGGGCGATGCGGAAGACGCCGCCCATGCCCGGCAGCTTGACGATGTTCATGCTGAGGCCGCGGCGCATGGCCTCCTCCATGATCTGCGCGCCGAGCTCGAAGCCCGGCGCCTTGGTTTGGCGGTCGGTGACGATCTCGAGCCCGAGCAGCAGGCCGCGGCCGCGCACGTCGCCGACGCAATCGAATTTCTGCTGCAGCGAGAGCAGGCCCGTCTTGAGCCGGTCCCCGCGCGTGATCGCCTGCTCGATCAGGTTGTCGCGCTCGACCACGTCGAGCACCGTGACGCCGACTGCGGCCGGCAGCGGGTCCGAGACATGGGTCGTGTAGAACAGGAAGCCCTTCTCATGGGCCTTCTGCTCGATCTCGGCCGAGGTCATCACGGCGGCGAGCGGCAGGCCGGCACCCAGCGTCTTCGACAGGGTCATGATATCCGGCGTCACGCCGTCGCGCTGGAAAGCGAACATATGGCCGGTCCGGCCAATGCCGGTCTGGGCCTCGTCGAGGATCAGCAGCATGCCGCGCTCCTCGCATTTGCGCTTCAGCGCGGCGAGATAGCCGAGGGGGAGTTCCAGGATGCCGCCGCTCGACAGGATCGGCTCGGCGATGAAGGCGGCGAGATTGCCGGTCGACTGCCGGTCGATCAGCTCGAAGGCGTCGTCGAGCTCGGCCTGCCAATCGTTCGAGCCGTCGGGCTTGGTGAAGCGCGGGCGATAGGAATTGGGTGCGGGGATGACGAAGGAGCCGGCAGCGGCCGGTCCATAGCCACGGCGGCCTGCGCTGTAGGTGGCAGAGGCCGCGCCGCCGGTCATGCCGTGCCAGCTCTGCGCGAAGGCGACGATCTCATGGCCGCCGGTGACGAGCTTTGCCATGCGGATGGCGGCTTCGTTCGACTCGCCGCCGGTCGAGAGGAGCTGGGCGCGATCGAGGCCCGGAGCGTGGGCTGCGAGACGCTCAGCCAATTCCACGACGGGACGCGAGAGCATGCCGCTGAAGAGATGGGCGACCGAGCCCATCTGGCGCCCGACCGTCGCGACGATATCGGGATGGGTGTGGCCGAGCACGGCGCTCATCTGGCCCGAGGTGAAATCGAGGATGCCGCGCCCATCCGCATCGTAGACAAAGCTGCCTTCGGCCCGCTCGACGATGATCGTCTCGAAAGCGGGTCCATAGCGCGTCAGGTGCTTGTTGGCGGAAGCCCAGAAGGCGGGATCGGCATTGAGCGACATCGGTGTCCTCCAGAACGGTCCGGCAATGGCCTTGTAGTTGGCAATGGCCTTGCAGTTTTCGGGCCGTGGCTCCAACGGCTATCGATGCTTGCTGCTTAAGGCAAATTGATATTCTTTCAGTCCGATATCGATTGGATTGATGGCATGCAGCCGCTTCTTGACCTTGCCCTGCTGAGGAACTTCGCCGTCGTGGCGCGTTCGGGCTCGATCAGCCTCGCCTCGCTTCAGGTTGGGCGGACGCAGTCGGCGTTGAGCATGCAGATGCAGCGGCTGGAGGAGGCGCTGGGTCAGGCTTTGCTGCATCGCAGCGGCTCGGGCGTGCGGCTCACAGTGGCGGGCGAGAAGCTGCTTGCGCATGCGGAGTCGCTGCTGGCACGGCATGACGAGATCCTGGCCGATATGGGCGGGGAGGGCTTGAAGGGCTCGGTCAGCCTCGGCTGCCCGGAGGATTATTCCATCGCCTTCCTGCCCGATCTGCTGCGAGGCTTCCTGGCGGCGCATCCCGATGTCGAGTTGCGGATGGTCTGCGCACCGTCCTCGGAATTGCGCCCGCTGCTGCACCGGCGGCAGATCGACATGGCGCTGGTCTCCGTGCCGGACCCGGAGGGCGGCGAGGTGATCCGGCGCGAGGACTTCGTCTGGGTCGCCAGCGAGCCAGAGCCCGCCATGCTCCTGAATCAGGCCAGCCTGCCGCTTGCGCTTTCGGCTCCGGTGACGCTCGACTACCGGGCGGCCTGCGACGCGATGGAGGCGGTCAATCGCCGCTACCGGGTCGCCTTCGCCAGCAACAGCCTCGCCGGGCTGATCACCATCGCCCGTTCCGGCCATGCGATCAGCGTGCTGACGCGGGTGGCGGTGCCGCCCGATCTGCACATCGTTTCGGCCGGGCTGCCGGCCTTGCCGACGATCGGCATCGCGCTGGAATTCGCGGAACTCAAGCCCCCATCGGCGGCAAAGGCGCTGGGCAGCCATATCCGCGCCATGCTGCCGACGCTAAAGCCCGGGCGCCGCGATGCGGCACCCGGGCTGACGATGGCCTTCTGAGGTCAGATCTGCGCCATGCCGCCGTCGACGAAGAGCTCGACGCCGTTGACGAAGCTCGCATCGTCGGAGGCAAGGAAGACCGCGGCCCGGCCGATCTCGTCGGGGTGGCCGATGCGGCCGAGCGGAACCTGGCCGGAGATATAGCCCTCGAACTGCTTCCATTCCTCGTCATTCGAGGTCAGGCCCTGCAGGCCAGGCGTCAGGGTCGGGCCAGGGCTAATCGCGTTGAAGCGGATCTTGCGGTCCTTGAGGTCGAGGATCCAGTGGCGGGCGAAGTTGCGGATCGCCGCCTTGGTGGCGCCGTAGACGCTGAAGGCGGGAATCGCGCGGGTCGTGCTGGTCGAGCTCGTCAGGATGATCGAGCCGCCGTCACGCAGCAGCGGCAGCGCCTTCTGCACGGTGAAGAGCGTGCCCTTCACATTGATCGCGAAGGTCCGGTCGAAATCCGCCTCGGTGATGGCGCCGAGCGGGGCGAAGCCGCCGCCGCCGGCATTCGCGGCGAGAATGTCGATATGCGAGGCCTTCTGCTGGACGGCGTCGTAGAGGCGGTCGATGTCGGCAAGGTTCGAGACGTCGCCCTGCACGCCGATGGCGTTCGGGCCGATCGCGGTGACCGCCGCGTCGAGCTCGGACTGGCGGCGGCCGGTGACGAACACGGTGGCGCCTTCCAACGCGAACTGCCGCGCGATGCCCAGGCCGATGCCGGTGGTGCCGCCGGTGACGACCGCGACCTTGCCTTCAAGTTTCTTGCTCATGGTTTTCACTCCTGCTTGGCAGCGAATGATCTCGTTGCTGGCAGTGAGATTATTTTTGGAACGATGATGCGAGTAGTCGGCAAGTTCGATACTATGCGTTCCATAAATGGAACGATGGCGGGCCCATGCAGGATCTCAACGACCTGTTCTATTTCAGCGAGGTGGTGGCCCATGGTGGCTTCGCGGCGGCAGGCCGCGCGTTGCGCATTCCCAAATCCAAGCTCAGTCGCCGCGTCGCGCAGTTGGAGGAACGGCTCGGCGCGCGGCTGATCGAGCGCTCGTCGCGCCGCTTTCAGGTCACCGAGATCGGCCTGTCCTTCCATGAGCGCTGCCGCAATGCTCTGGCCGAGGTCGAGCGGGCTGAGGCGCTGATTGCACAGTCACAGGCCGAGCCGCGTGGCACCGTCCGTTTCAGCTGCCCGACCGGGCTGGTCGAGATCGTCGCGCGGGTCATGCCGGACTTCCTGCAGCGCCATCCGCTCGTGAATGTCCGGGTCATCGCGGTCGACCGGGCCGTCGACCTGATCGCGGAACGCATCGACGTGGCGCTGCGCGTGCGCACCAAGCTGGACACCGACGCGGCGCTGACGATGCGGACGCTGGCGAAGAGCCGCCGCATCCTGATCGCGAGCCCCGCGTTGGCGAATGCGATCTCCGATCCTACTGACATCGCGGCATTGTCATCGCTGCCGACGCTGAGCTCGAGCGACAGCCCCGGAAGCGTCACCTGGGAGCTGGAAGGTCCAGGCGGGGAAACACTCAATCTCAGCCATGAGCCGCGCATCGCCTGCGGCGAGTTCATCGCGCTTAGGGAAGCGGCGCTCGCGGGGCTCGGCGTCGCGCTGCTGCCCGATCATGCCTGCACAGAGGCGTTGCGCTCGGGGCAGCTCGTGCGGGTGTTTCCGCAATGGCGCGGCCGCGAGGGCATCGTCCATCTGGTCTTCACGACCCGCACCGGCCTGCCGGCGCATGTGCGGGCCTGGATCGACCATCTCGCGGCGCGCTTTCGCGAGGCTGGGCTCTTCCCCCAATCTCGCTAGAGGCCGCTCCTTTCGGGGAATGTTTCATTCATTCTGGGTATGCGGCATGCGCTCGGGGGGCTTGCTGTTTGGCGATTAGTCGTGTTGTAGCGGCGTGAATGAGAAGCCGGCGGGCCAGCTGGCCGGATAGAACGTATAGGAGAAGGCGTATGAGGGGCGGTTTCGCCTCGGCGGCCCGAAGCGGGCAGGCCGGATGAGCTACGAGTTTGACTTCGCCGACGTCTTCGCCGCCTGGCCGGAGCTGTTGCAAGGACTCATCAATTCGCTCGTGCTCTCGGCACTGGCGATGGTCATCGGCATGGTGCTCTCGGTTGCCGGCGCGCTCGGCAAGACCTCGGGCCCGCCCTGGCTGCGCCGGGTGATCGACGAATACATCGAGCTGATCCGCAATACGCCCTTCCTGATCCAGATCTTCGTGATCTATTTCGGCTTGCCGGCCATCGGCCTGAAGTTCTCCTCGAACGCGGCGGCGCTGTTCGCGCTCGTCGTCAATGTCGGCGCCTACGGCATCGAGATCATCCGCGCCGGCATCGAGAGCATCCAGAAGGGGCAGGTCGAGGCGGGCAAGTCGCTCGGCATGCGCCCGCTCCAGATCTTCCGCTACATCATCCTCAAGCCCGCGATCCAGTCGATCTACCCCTCGCTGACCAGCCAGTTCATCCTGCTGATGCTGAACACCAGCGTCTGCTCGGCGATCGCGGCGAGCGAACTGACGGCGGTGGCGGGCGACATTCAGTCGCGTACCTTCCGCAGCTTCGAAGTCTATTTCGTCGTGACCTGCATGTATCTCGGCCTGTCCATCTTCTTCTGGACGGTCTTTGCCGGCATCGAGCGCGCCTTCCTGCGCAAGCCCACCCGCTGAGGACGAGACATGCGCGCACTCACATCGGGCGATCTCATCTACATCGTTCTGGCGGTCCGCTGGACATTGCTGCTCTCGCTCGCCGCCTTCGTCGGTGGGTCGATCGGCGGCGTCCTGGTGGCACTGGCCCGCACCAGCGAATTCAGATGGCTGCGCTTCCTGGCGATCGGCTACATCAAGCTCTTCCAGGGCACTCCGCTGCTGATGCAGCTCTTCCTGGCGTTCTTCGTGCCTGGGTTGTTCGGCTGGTCGGTCGATCCCTGGGCTGCGGCGGCGCTCGGCCTGTCGCTCCACGCAAGCGCCTTCCTCGGCGAGATCTGGCGCGGTGCCATCGAAGTCGTGCCGCGCGGGCAGTGGGAGGCGGCGACCTCGCTCGGCCTGCGCTACTGGCCGAAGATGGTGCTCGTCATTGCACCGCAGGCGATCAAGATCGCGATACCGCCGACGATCGGCTTCCTCGTCCAGCTCATCAAGGGCACATCACTGGCCTCGATCATCGGCTTCGTCGAGCTGACGCGGGCCGGACAGATCATCAACAACGCCGCCTTCCGGCCCTTCACGATCTTCGCGCTGGTCGCGCTGGTCTACTACGTCATCTGCAGGCCGCTCTCGGCCTACAGCAAGAGGATGGAGCAGAAGCTCCTGGTCGCCGCGCGCTGAGCGCGGCGACGCCGTGTCGCCTATGTCCAGAGGAGAACCTCCCATGTCGCTGTTCAAGTCCATCTGCCGGCGCGGCTTCGGCGCGCTGGTCTTCGCAGGCCTCGCCGCCGCCTCGCTCGGCGCCGTCGCCCCGGCCAAGGCCGCCACTCCGGACGAGATCAAGAAGAACGGTGTCCTCAAGGTCGGCCTGCTGACCGACTATCCGCCTTTCGGCGGCACCGATGCCAACCAGCAGCCGGCCGGCTACGACGCCGACGTTGCGGCGCTCATGGCGAAGTCGCTCGGCGTCAAGCTCGAGCTCGTTCCGGTCACCGGCCCGAACCGCATCCCCTACCTGCTGACCAACAAGGTCGACCTGCTGATCGCCACCTTCGGCATCACCCCCGAGCGCCAGAAGCAGGTGCTGTTCTCCAACCCCTACAGCGCCATGACGATCTACGTGCTCGCGCCGAAGAACGTCGCGGTGAAGTCGCCGGAAGACCTGAAGTCGCTGAACGGGATCAGCGTCGCGCGCGCCTCGACGCAGGACATCGCGATCAGCGCCGTCGCCCCGCAGGGCACCCCGCTGAAGCGCTACGACGATGACGCCACCACTCTGCAGGCTCTGATCTCGGGCCAGGTCCAGGCCATCGGCGCGAGCAACATCGTCCTCGCCCAGATCAACAAGGACTACCCGCAGCTGAACATCGAGCCGAAGATCACGCTGAAGGAGCAGGCCAACGGCATGGCGTTCCGCAAGGCCGATACGGCGCTCGCCGAGTACTCCAACAAGTTCGTCGCCGAGATCGAAGCCAATGGCGAGCTCTCGAAGATCAACCAGAAGTGGTTCGGCACGCCGCTGGCGAAGCTGCCGCCGATGCCGAAGTTCGAAGGCGAGAAGTGGTGATCTTTCAAGAGGCTGTCGTGTCCGCCCGTGCCTGAGGCAGGGCGGACAGGCGGGCTCCGGGGATCACGTCCGATTCCGCACAAGCAGGCGCGCCCGACCTCGGTCGGGCGCGCTTTCCACTCCCGTACATGATGGTTTTCAGGATGACCGCCAGCGCCCCCACCGAGCCCGAGACCGGCGATGCGATCATCCAGATGCGCCACGTCGACAAGTTCTATGGCGACTTCCACGTCCTGCGCGACATCGAGCTCACTGTCTCGCGTGGTGAGCGCATCGTCATCTGCGGCCCGTCCGGCTCGGGCAAATCGACGCTGATCCGCTGCCTGAACCAGCTCGAGGAGCACCAGAAGGGCGAGATCGTCATCGACGGCACCCTGGTCCATGCCAAGCTCAAGGGCATCGAGGATGTCCGCCGCGAGATCGGCATGGTCTTCCAGAGCTTCAACCTGTTCCCGCACCTGACTGCGCTGGAGAACTGCATCCTCGCGCCAATGAAGGTGCGCGGCATCTCAAGGGCCGAGGCCGAGGCGACCGCCCGCAAGATCCTGGAGCGCGTCCATATCCCGGAGCAGGCGAACAAGTATCCGATCCAACTCTCCGGCGGGCAGCAGCAGCGCGTCGCCATCGCCCGCTCGCTCTGCATGAATCCCAAGATCATGCTGTTCGACGAGCCCACCTCCGCGCTCGATCCCGAGATGGTCTCCGAGGTGCTCGACGTCATGGTCGAGCTGGCCGAGAGCGGCATGACCATGCTCTGCGTCACCCATGAGATGGGCTTCGCCCGCAAAGTCGCCGACCGCGTCATCTTCATGGACGCCGGCGAGATCGTTGAGGTCGCGCCGCCCGAGCCGTTCTTTTCGGCCCCGCAGAACCCGCGCACGCAGAAGTTCCTCGGCCAGATCCTGCGCGCCGAGGCGCATTGAGACGACAGCTTCCGGATCCCGACCATGAACGCCGTCCTGCTCGATCTCTCCCCGGCCGGCCTGCGCCGCTGGACCTATGAGACGCTTGTTCCTGCCTGGATCGAGCGGGCGGTCGATCGCCATGCGGGCGGCTATGTCGAGGAGTTCCAGCCGGACGGCAGCCCCGTCGCGGCTCCGGATCGCAGCGCGCTTGCGACGGCACGGCTCGCCTATACCTTCGCCCATGCCGGGCGGCTGAGCGGCAGCCAGGCTTCGCTGGAAGCTGCGCGGCATGGCTTCTCGCTCCTGCTCAAGACGCAGGAAATCAACGGCTTCGTGCCGAAGCGCTTCCGCCCCGACGGCACGGCGAGCGTTTCGCGGCGCGATCTCTACGACCTCGCCTTCGTGCTCTTCGCCAGCGCGCATTACCATGCCGCCACAGGCGAGAAGGCCGCACTCCAGCTCGCCGATGCGACGATGGATCTGATTGAGCGCGAGCTCACCCATCCGGCCGGCGGTTATGCCGAGGATGATCTCGGCACGCTGCCGCGCAGGCAGAATCCACATATGCATCTGCTCGAAGCGTTCCATGCGCTCGCGGATGTCACCGGCGGGCAGCGTTGGCTCGACGCTGCCGACCGGATCGTGCGGCTCTCGGCAGAGCGCTTCATCGACGGCAATGGCACGCTCGGCGAGTTTTTCAATGAGCAGTGGCAGCCGGTCGATGGCGCGCCGGGACGGCTGCGCGAGCCCGGCCATCAGTTTGAATGGGTCTGGCTGTTGCATCACCACCATCGCCTGACCGGATGGGCGAAGGCGGTGGAACTTGCCGAGGGGCTCTATCGCTTCGGCCTGTCGCGCGGCATCGATTCGCAGCCGGGCCACTCGCCGCTCGTGCTCGACGGTATCGAGGTCGGTGGCGCGGTGGTGCAACCGACGAAGCTGCTCTGGCCGCAGACCGAATTCATCAAGGCGCTGGGTGCGCGGCTCGAATTTCTCGGCGATGCGGAAGCCGGCGCGCTTCTGACGCGCCATGTCGAGCTGCTGTTCCGGCATTTCGTCGAGGTGCCGACCGGGCGCTGGCACAACCAGCTCGGCGCCGATGGCGCGCCGCTGCCGATAGCCCTGCCGTCCCGCGTCCTCTATCATCTCTTCCTCTGCCTGGCCGAGACGCTGCGGGTTGTGGATGGAACAGGGGCACGCTGATCCAGCGGGTTTTCCGGTCACGCGCGACGCGGCCGGTACCTTCACCATCGATGCCGAGAAGATTGCCGCGCGCTTCGGCTGGTCGGCCGCCGAGTGGCGCGACATGCAGCGCCGCGGCCTCGTCACCAGCCGCGTCGAGCGCGGCGAGGGCGAGGATCAGGGTCGCTGGCGGCTCTCGGTCATCTGCGGCAACCGGCTCTGGCTTGCGGTCGTCTCCGAGGACGGCGCCCTGATCGAGGAGCGGATCGACTTCGTCCCGGCCTCGCCACGACGGCGATAGCCGGGCGGGTTCAGCAGTCTATCGATCGGCCCTCGCCACCACCGCCCGGAGCAGCACGTTGAGGCCGGGCTCCAGATCCTCGTGTGTGCAGAGCTCGTTGTTGTTGTGAGTGATGCCGCCCTTGCAGGGCGCGAAGATCATCGCGCTCGGCGTGTGCCGGGCGAGGAAATAGGCATCGTGGCCGGCCTGGCTCAGGATGTCGCGCGTGCGGTAACCGAGCCCGAGCGACGTGTCGCGGACGAGGCCGATCATCGCCTCGTCGAAGACCTTGCCGCCCCAGCGCCAGGTATCGAGGATCTCGGCGCTGCAATTGGCCCGCGCGGCCGCCTCATGGACAGCGCGCAGCACCCGCTCGGCCATCACGGCGGCGGCCTCGGGGTCTGCATGGCGGACGTCGCAGGTGGCCTGCGCCCAGTCGGAAATGATGCCGGCCTTGTTGGGCCAGGCGACGAGCCGCGCCGCCGTCGCCTTGCCGCCGCTGCCGGCGAACTGCCAGCCGAGATCGTCCACCGCCGTCAGGAGCCGGGCACCGGCCGCCAGCGCATTGCGGCGCTTCTCCATCGGCCAGGGCCCGGTATGGGCAGTCTCCCCGCGGAATTCGACGATCATGCCCGTGCTGGCATAGCCGCCGGTGACGACGCCGACCTCGAAGCCTTCACGATCGAGGATCGGCCCCTGCTCGATATGGAACTCGAAATAGGCGTCGAGAGGCGGGGGAGCGGCCTGCGGCTCGCCGGCATAGCCGATGCGTTCCAGCTCCTCGCCCATCGAAATGCCGTCATCGTCGCGGCGCTCACGCGCCCAGTCGAGCGTATAGACGCCGGCAAAGCAGCCCGAGCCGACCATGGGCGGCGAAAAACGCCCGCCTTCCTCATTGGTCCAGTTCACCAGCTCGAGGGGGCGGCGGGTGCGGCGGCCGAGCGCGTCGAGCGTGCGGATAACCTCAAGCCCGCCGAGCACGCCGGCGATGCCGTCGAAGCGCCCGCCATTGAACTGGGTGTCGAGATGGCTACCCATCACCACGGGCGGCAGGCTGTCATCCAGGCCAGCGCGCCGGGCGAAGATGTTGCCGATCGCATCGACCCGCACAGTGAGGCCGGCCTCCCTGCACCAGCCGACGAAGACATCCCGCATCTCCTTGTCCGCATCGCTCAGCGCGAGCCGCGAGAGCCCGCCGGGCCGGCCTGTGCCGATCCCGGCGGAACGCTCGATCGTCGTCCAGAAGCGCTCGATGTCGATGCGGGCGGAAGCGGGCAGGGGCATCGGCGTGGCCTCGTGGCGATGGTGAAAGGGAGGAGAACGGATCAGTGCGCGGCCATGTCGAGCGGCGGCTCGACATCGTCGGTGATCGGGTTGGCGAAGGGGTTCCGGGCGCGGAAAGCCGCGAACTCGTCTTTCGCCGCCTTGAGCAATGCGGGATCGCCCAGCACGTCCGAGGCGACGCCAGCCATGGCCTTGGCCGCGAGAGCGAGACCCTTATGCGCCGCCGGGGCCAGGCCCTGCGCGACGAGCTGCCAGGAATGGCCGGGCGTGCCGACGGCATAGCAGGCGGTGCGGCACTGCACCGTCGGGACGACCCAGCTCACCGTGCCGACATCGGTCGAGCCGACGGCGGTGTCGCTGCCGGCGCCGAGCGGGTAGATCTCGTCGCTCAGCGCCTCGCCCGGCTTCGGCGTCAGGTCGAAGCGCGCATAGGAAGCGGCGATGTCCTGCGGGCTCAGCGTCTTCTGGAAGCGGGCGGCGAACTCATGATCGGCGGCGTCGAATCCCGGGCCGCCGAGCGACTGCAGATTGGCGTGCATCGCCTCCTCGAGCGGGCGGTTGCCGACGAGGTTCGCGTCGCCCGAGAGCTGTTTGACGGAGACCGTGGTCTCGCTCATCAGCGCGGCGCCTTCGGCGATCTTTTTCACGCGGGCGACGAGGTCCCACATTTCGCCCAAAGTCGCGGCGCGGATGAGCTGGCGCGTTGTGGCGGTGGCCTGGACGACGTTGGGGGCGATGCCACCGGCATTGATGATGGCGTAATGCACGCGCGCCGTCGATGGCATGTGCTCGCGCATGTAGTTGACGCCGATATGCATCAGCTCCACGGCATCGAGCGCCGAGCGGCCGAGATGGGGCGCGGCGGCAGCATGCGAGGCGCGGCCTGAGAAGGTGAACTCGATCTCGACGCAGGCGAGCGAGAACGGCCGGTTGACGCCGCTGAACGAGGCCGGGTGCCAGCATAGCGCGATGTCGACATCGTCGAAGGCGCCGGCACGGACCATGAAGCCCTTGGCCGAGCCGCCTTCCTCCGCCGGGCACCCATAATAGCGCACGCGGCCCTTGATGCCGTTGGCGGCGAGGTATTCCTTCACCGCGGCGGCGGCGAGAAGCGAGGCCGAGCCCAGCATGTTGTGGCCGCAACCATGGCCGTTGCCGCCCTTCTCGACCGGGGTCTCGCTGTCATTGCCGGCTTCCTGGCTCAGGCCCGGCAGCGCGTCGTATTCGCCCATGATCGCGATGACCGGGCCGCCTTCGCCAGCCTCGCCGATCACGGCCGTGGGCAGGCCGGCGACGCCGGTCTCGACGCGGAAGCCTTCGCTTTCCAGCATGGCGCGGTGCTCGGCGGCGGAGCGGACCTCCTGATAGTTCAGTTCCGGCATGTGCCAGATGCGGTCGGAAAGCCCGAAATACGCCGGGGCCTTCTCGTCGATGAGGCGCCAGACCTCCTTGGTGTTGCTCATGGAAGGGCTCCTGCTGCATCGGGCCGCGGATCGGATGCGGCAAGCTCTGGCATGCCGGCCGGAGCCGGACAAGGAAGGGTGAGCCGAGCGGGGCTGCGTTTCAAGCAGGGAGCGATGGAGGTCGAGGAGGCGCACCCGCTGCCGGCGAGAACTGCTGCGGGTGGCAAGCGGCTGCTATTCAGATGGCAATATTGAATTCATTCAAATGTAATCTTGCCCGATTTCGATCTCGCGAGTGGGAAATCTGCTTTGCGCTGGCCTGTCTGGTCATTTTACGCTTCCGCTTGCGGTGGCTCTGCGATAGGTGCTGCACATCTTCATCCGAATAGTGTCGCCATGCATCCTTCGCGCCCCAACGCCTTCTTCGCCGCCGCACTGCTGGGCTTGCTTGCCAGCGGTCTTGTCGCCCTGCCTGTGCAGGCTCAGGAGGAGCCGGCAGCACAACCCGCACCGACAGCTCCGCAACGGCCGGCGCCACGCCCGGCCAGGCCGCCCGCTCCGGCGCCTGCGAGGCCGGCCCCGCCGGTCGCGCAGGCACAGCCGGCCCCGAGCATCAGCCCGCCGGCGCCACAGGCCGCGACGCTGCCGAATGGGGCTAGCGCGATCAACGAGACCTATGGCGACTGGACCGTCGATTGCCGCATCGCCAATGGCCAGCGGCTCTGCGTCCTGCTGCAGTCGCAGGGTAACAGCCAGACCGGGCAGCGTGTCTTCGCGATCGAACTGCGAGCGCCGAAGGATGGGCGCGCCGAGGGCACGATCCTGTTCCCGTTTGGCATGAAGCTGGAGAACGGCGCGGTCTTACGTCTCGACGACAAGGATCTGGGGCAGGGGCTGCGCTTCTCGACCTGCATGGCGCAAGGCTGCCTGCTGCCGATCTCGTTCCCCACCGTTGCGACCAACGCGATGAAGTCCGGCAAGGCGCTGACGGTGGCGGCGCTCAACCTGTCGAACAACGAGCCCGTTTCCTTCAGCGTCTCGCTGACCGGCTTCGCCGCTGCGCTCGATCGCATCACGCAGATCGACAAATAGCCGGCGAGCCGGGCTCAGAGGCCAAGCCTGGTGATTTCAGGCGCAATTGCCGCGCATGATGGTGGAAGTCACCAAAGTGGGCTGACCGAACACGGAAATTTGGCTCGTTCTGCCAAGGCTTCCGTGCATGATCAGCCGTACTGGGGAGTTCGGACCAACAATCATGACAAGCGATCCGCGCCTGCCGTTTCTCGCAGAGCTTGAGAGGAAGATCCTCTGGCTCGCCTCGTGGACGATCCATAACGCCAACCATATCCGGCCGAATGAGGACGGCATGAAGGTCGGCGGGCATCAGGCCTCCTCGGCCTCGCTCGCCACCATCATGACCGCGCTCTACATGGCGGCGCTGAAGCCGCAGGACCGGGTGGCGGTGAAGCCGCATGCCTCTCCGATCTTCCACGCCATCAACTATCTGATGGGGCTGCAGACACGCGAGAAGCTCGAGAACTTCCGTGGCTACAAGGGCGCGCAGAGCTATCCTTCCCGCACGAAGGATATCGACGACGTCGATTTCTCGACCGGCTCGGTGGGCCTCGGCGTCGCGCAGACACTCTTTTCCTCGCTGACGCAGGATTATGTGAAGGCGCATGGCTGGGCGAAGGATCGGCCGGAAGGCCGCATGGTCTCGCTGATCGGCGATGCCGAGCTCGATGAGGGCAATATCTTCGAGGCCCTGATGGAGGGCTGGAAGCATGGCGTCCGCAACACATGGTGGGTGATCGACTATAACCGCCAGTCGCTCGATGCGGTGATCCGCGAGGGGCTCTATGATCGCTTCGAGACGATGTTCCGCAATTTCGGCTGGGATGTCGTGACGCTGAAATACGGCTCGCTGCAGCAGGCCGCCTTCAAGGAGAAGGGCGGCGAGCGGTTGAAGGCCTGGATCGATTCCTGCCCGAACCAGCTCTATTCGGCCCTGACCTTCCAGGGCGGCGCGGCCTGGCGCAAGCGCCTGATGGACGATCTCGGCGACCAGGGGCCGGTGACGAAGCTGATCGAGAGCCGTTCCGACGCCGAGCTTTCGAAGCTGATGTGCAATCTCGGCGGCCACGACCTGCCGTCGCTGCTGGAAGCCTTCGAAAGCATCGACCATGACCGGCCGGTCTGCTTCCTCGCCTATACGGTGAAGGGCTTCGGCCTGCCGCTCGCGGGCCACAAGGACAACCATGCCGGGCTGATGACCAAGGAGCAGCTCGACGGCTTCCGCAAGGCGAATGGCATCCGCCCCGGCCATGAGTGGGATCTGTTCGAGGGGCTTGGCATGGGGGAGGGCGAGCTGCGCGCCTTCCTCGACAAGGTGCCGTTCTTCGCGCAAGGGCGCCGCCGGCTCAGCGCAGCCAAGCTGCCGGTGCCGGCGAAGCTGGAGGCCGGCATCCAGGCGTCGATGTCGACGCAGATGGGTTTCGGCAAGGTGCTGGACGAGCTCGCCAAGGCTGGCGGGCCGCTCGCCGACCGCATCGTCACCACCGCGCCGGACGTCACCGTCTCGACCAATCTCGGACCCTGGGTGAACCGGCGCGGCCTGTTCGCGCGCGCTTCGATGGCCGACACCTTCAAGGACGAGCGCATCCCCTCGATGCAGAAATGGGAGTTCTCGCCGAAGGGCCAGCATATCGAGCTGGGCATCGCCGAGATGAACCTGTTCATCAATCTCTCGGCGCTCGGCCTGTCGCATTCGATCTTCGGCGAGCGGCTGATCCCGATCGGCACGCTCTACGACCCGTTCATCTCGCGCGGGCTCGATGCGCTGAACTATGCCTGCTACCAGGATGCGCGCTTCATGGTGGTGGCAACGCCGTCCGGCGTGACGCTGGCTCCGGAGGGCGGCGCGCACCAGTCGATCGCGACGCCGCTGATCGGGATGAGCCAGGACGGGCTCTGCGCCTTCGAGCCGGCCTTCGTCGACGAACTCGCCGTGATGATGCGCTGGTCCTTCGACTATCTGCAGCGCGACGGCGAGGGCGATCCTGACGAGCGGACCTGGTTGCGCGACGAGACGGGCGGATCGGTCTATCTGAGGCTCTCGACCCGGCAGGTCGAACAGCCGAGCCGCGCGATGACGCCCGAACTGGAGCGCGACATCATCGACGGCGCCTATTGGCTACGGAAGCCGGGGCCGAACGCTTCAGTGGTCATCGCCTATACGGGTGCCGTGGCTCCGGAAGCGATCGAGGCGGTCGGGCTGCTCTCCGAAGATCGGCGCGACGTCGGTCTGCTCGCCATCACCTCGGCCGACCGGCTTAACGCCGGCTGGCAGGCGGCCGAACGGGCGCGCCAGCGCGGCAATCATGCTGCGACGAGCCATATCGAGCGGCTGCTCGGCGATCTCTCGCGCGATTGCGGCATCGTCTCGGTGCTGGATGGACATCCCGCGACGCTGGCCTGGCTCGGCAGCGTCCATGGTCACAAGCAGAAGGCGCTGGGCGTGGAGCATTTCGGCCAGACCGGCACGGTGGCCGATCTCTATCGGCACTTCGGTATCGACGCGAACGCCATCGTCCATGCCGCGCAGGCGGCGGCTCCCGGGCGGCCGGTGCGCTATCTCAAGGCGTTGCCGTAGTTCGGCGAGCGAAGGAGACGCGCTTCCATGAAGCGCGTCATCCCGCGCGCGCTGCTGCACGCAGTGCTGCTGCGCAGATGCGGGATCGCATGACGAAAACGCGCCTTTTGCGGGAAACGGTCCCGCGTCTGCGCCGCAGCGTTCCACGCTGCAGCGCGCACGGGATGACAGGCGCTCACCAAGAAGACGGGTATCAGTAGCCCGGCGTCGAGAAGGTGTTGGCGAAGGGGTTCACGCCAGCGCCGATGCGGGCGGGCAGCGTGCCCTCGCCATAGAGCTCGCCGGAGCTGGCATAGACCGGGGAAGCGAAGGTGTGCTGGTTGGCGTAGCGGTTCATCGAGCCGACCGGAACGACATTGCCGGCATCGAAATAGCTGCGCTTCTGGACCGTGACGCGCAGCGGGCCACGACGGTTCTGGGCCTCGGCAACGGTCGCGAGGACGGTCGAGGTCGCCAGCGCGACGGTGAGGATGGCGGCAACACGCTTGAACGGCATCATGGCGGCAATCTCCGGGGTGGATGCACCCACTCCATGTAGGCATCCGAAAATCAGTTAAAAGCCTAGCGCGTCATCGTTAACAACTTTGTTAGACGCAAGGGAAGCCAGGGTTCAGAGCGCGCGATCCGGCTTGGTGCGGCGCTTGCGCGGCTCGGCAGCGGCTTTCAGCGGCTCGGAGCTGGCGGTTTTCATGCGCATGGCCGGCAGGTTGCCGTCCACATCCAGCCAGGAAACCTTGCGGCCGGTCGCGGAGAGGCGGGGCGGGGTGCAGCCCGGCTGACGCTTCAGCTCGCTGCGGGCGAAGGCGGCGCGCAGTTCTGCGTCGGCGGCGGCGTTGGCGAGGTCGAGCCGGTCGACGAGGCAGGTGAGCTGGCGGCGATCGCTCGGCTTCGGATCGGCGCACCACCAGCCACTCATGGCGAAGGAGGCCTCGCTGGGGGCCGTGCGGAAAGCGACGCAGGAGCGGCTCGTCGTCCCGTCTCCGAGCACGACATCGGCGGTTTCAAGCGCGCCGAAGCGCGTCTCGATCGGGGCGGGGTTGCTGCTGCGCTCGACGGCGAGCCCGCGCCGGGCCGCCTGATGGATGAGTGCGACGGTGAAGGACGCTGAGCTTACAGCGGCGGTGGCGCCGGTGCGCAGGAGCAGGTCGAGATGCGGCCCGGTTTCGGGAAAGCCGCCGAAGCTCATCAGATCCTCGCGTTCGCTGCCGTCCTGACGGCGGCGCGCTTCGAGCCCGCGCGCCTCTCGGCTCAGCTCCGGTGCTTCGAGGCTGAAGATCGCGATTGGATGTGCGACCGGCACCCATTCCGCCGCTGCTGCGAGGCGCGACCGGCCTGCTGCGCCCGAATCCGTGGCAGGGAGCGCCATTCTGGCGAGATGATCCGGGTCTTCGTCCTTGGCCGAAAGGCCGGTGATCAGGATCGCGGTCAGGCCGACGCCGCAGAGCGCCGCGGCGCTACGCCAGGCCAGCGCGCCGGTGACGCCCAGACCGCTGCGCGGCAGAGCATGACGCAAGAGATGCCCGAACAGACGCAGTGCGGCTTCGATGCGATCGGCCGTCGTGATGATGGCAAGGACGATGTCGGTCTTCACGATGCGCCGGGCCAGTCGTCTGCCCAGCGCAGCGGCGACGCCAAGCCGCGACCGCAACCGGATCAGCAGATCGTCCAAACGCAAACGCAAACCGTTACTCCCGCGCCGTTCAAGGACGGCGCCCGCCCTGGTCCACGCGCAGCTTGCGTATCGAGAGTCGCCTTCAGGTTACTGCCACGGCGCAATCGGCGGGCAGCGTGAACAACCGGTCAAGAAGCAGGGTTAATGGTGCGGGGCTGGAGCGTATGCGGCGGAGAGATTGACTTTTCGCTGCTGCGGGTGTTCTGACATCGCACGGTGCCGCGATGGCGCCGTTCGCGAAGTTCCAGGGTTGGTTCCGTGACGCTCCGTCCGACGACGAAAAGCACGACGACCAAAACGACGACCGGCAAAACCGGTACGTCGCGCTGACGCTTCGCCTCGGTTCCGGGTCCATCTCCCCCCGGCGGGGGCAGATCGCCGAACCGCCCGAAGCAGGGCGGATCGGCCCCCAAAGGGAGATCCGAACCGAATCCATCCGCAAAGGATCACACCAATGAGCTTCAAGGTCGCAATCGTCGGCGCTACCGGCAATGTGGGCCGCGAGATGCTGGACATCCTCGCCGAACGTGCCTTCCCCGTCAGCGAGGTGGTGGCGCTGGCCTCGTCCCGCTCCATCGGCACCGAGGTTTCCTTTGGCGACAGGACGCTGAAGGTGAAGGCGCTCGAGCATTACGACTTCTCCGACACCGATATCTGCCTGATGTCGGCGGGCGGCGAAATCTCCAAGGCCTGGTCGCCGAAGATCGGCGCGCAGGGTTGCGTCGTGATCGACAATTCCTCGGCGTTCCGGATGCATCCGGACGTGCCGCTGATCGTGCCTGAAGTGAATGCCGCGGCCGCCGCCGGCTTCACCAAGATGAACATCATCGCCAACCCGAACTGCTCGACCGCGCAGCTCGTCGTGGCGCTGAAGCCGCTGCATGACAAGTTCGGCATCAAGCGCGTGGTCGTCTCGACCTATCAGTCGGTGTCCGGCGCCGGCAAGGAAGGCATGGACGAGCTCTTCAACCAGACGCGCGCCGTGTTCTCGGCCGGCGAGGTCGAGACCAAGAAGTTCCCGAAGCGCATCTCCTTCAACCTCATTCCTCACATCGACGTCTTCATGGAGGACGGCTACACGAAGGAAGAGTGGAAGATGGTGGTCGAGACCAAGAAGATCCTCGACCCGAAGATCAAGCTGACCGCGACCTGCGTGCGCGTGCCGGTCTTCATCAGCCATTCGGAAGCCGTCAACATCGAGTGCGAGAAGCCGATCACGGCCGACGAGGCGCGCGAGGTGCTGCGCACGGCGCCGGGCATCCTGGTCATCGATAAGCGCGAGCCCGGTGGCTACATCACCCCACATGAGGCGGCCGGTGAGGACGCGACCTATGTCTCGCGTATCCGCGAGGACGCGACGGTCGAGAACGGTCTCGCCTTCTGGTGCGTCTCCGACAATCTGCGCAAGGGCGCGGCGCTCAACGCGGTGCAGATCGCCGAGGTGCTGGTCAACCGCAAGCTGATCCAGCCGCGCAAGCAGGCCGCCTGAGCGGACGCTTCGACGATTGCAGGCATGACGAAGGCGGGCCGCGAGGCTCGCCTTTTTCTTTGCCGGTTTCGTGGGTTGTCTTGGCGGGCTCGCGGCGCATGGAGCGCCTGCCATCTTTGCGCAGCGGAGCGCCCATCAAAACGATTAGAGTGGCTTGGAATCGCCCTCAAGTTGTTTCCCGAAGTCCCTTGCCCCAGCCTTTGACGCCCGGCTCCGATCCCGCGCCAGCCGCTCCCGCTGCCTCGCTCCGGCGCGACAACGGCTTGCTCGGCATCGGCATCATGCTGCTGGCCACGATCTTCCTCTCGGCAGGCGATGCGGCATCCAAATATCTCGCTTCGAGCGTGCCGGCGCTGCACATCGTCTGGCTGCGCTATGCCACCTCGGCGCTGTTTCTGCTGGCGATCATCGGCTGGCAGCGGCGGGGTTCCACGCTGCGGACGCGGCGCGCCGGCATGCATCTCCTGCGCGGCATCGGCCTGATCGGCTCCTCGATGCTGTTCGTTTCCTCGCTCAAATACCTGCCGATCGCGGATGCGACGGCGACGAGTTTCGTCGCGCCGCTCTTCGTCACCGCGCTGTCGATCCCGATGCTCGGCGAGAGGGTCGGCTGGCGGCGCTGGCTCGCCACCACCATCGGGCTGATCGGTGTGCTGATCGTGGTCAGGCCAGGCGGGGCCGGGTTCCAGCTCGCCTCGCTGCTGCCGGTCGCCTCCTCGCTGTGCTGGGCCTTCTCCCTCATCATCACGAGGCTGATGAGCGGCACGGAAGACCCGATCGCGACGGTGACCTATTCGACCGTCTTCGGGGCACTGCTGATGACGCTGCTCCTGCCGCTGCACTGGATCGAGCCGACGGTCGAGATCGCGCTGATCGGCATCTTCATCGGGGCGGTCTCGACGGCCGGCCACTGGCTGGTGATCGTCGCCTTCCGTTTTGCCGGAGCCTCTCTGCTGGCGCCTTTCTCCTATATCCAGCTGCTCTGGGCGACGCTGGCGGGGTATATCCTCTGGTCGGCACTGCCGGATCTATGGACCTATGTCGGTGCGGTGATCATCGCCGCTTCCGGTCTCTATACGGCGCATCGCGAGCGCCTGAGGGCGCAGCAGATCGCGGCCCGCTGAGCACAGGCTTCTATGCCTTCGGCTTCACGCCGTAGCGGGCCATGAACATCTCGATAGCCGAGCCGACGACGCGGCGGACTTCCTCGTCCTCCGGCGGCGTGCGGATTGCGTTGAACAGGCGCGGGCGCATCAGCGTCGCCTGGCAGAGATCGACGAACTGCACGGCGGCCAGATGCGTGTCATCGATGGCGAGCTTGCCCTCGGCGACCATGCGATCGAGATAGCTGGCGATCAGCGCGGCGCCTTGCCCAGGGCCATTTTCGTAGAAGCTGCGGCCGAGATCGGGCATGCGCTCGGAGACGCCGATGACGACCCGATGCGCGCTGACGGCAAGACCGCAATTGATCATGCGCACAAGGCGCTCGCCGAAGGTGCGTAGCGCCCGGACTGGGTCGGAATCATGGTTCAGCGCCTCGAAGGCACCGCGCTTCTGCGCCTCGCGTTCGCGCTCGATCAGCGCGACGAAGAGATGCTCCTTGTCCTGGAAATAGACATAGAGCGTGCCTTTTGAGACATTCGCCGCGACGGCGATCTCGTTCATGCTGGCGGCATCGAAGCCGCGCGCGGTGAAGACCTGGTGGGCCCCATCGAGGATCTGCCGGCGCTTGTCCGGATCGGCGCCCGCGACGCGGCGATTGCGCGCGCCCGTCTTCACTTTGGCTTCAGAGCTTACTGTCATGGTCCCAGGCGGCAGCGCCGCCTCTGCAGGCGAAAAAAGAATCGAACCAATCAGTTCGATTTGACTTGATATGCATTATCCGACGCGCTAATTCAAGCGCAATCGAACCGACCGGTTCGAATTGACATGCAGGACGCACAATGTCTGCTGAAACCGCTTCCGAGCCGCGCCGCGACCGCCTCAAGCTCGTCGACGCCGCTGCCGAGCCCGTCCGGGCCGAGACCACCGAGCCGACCGTCGCGCGCGGGCCGCAGGCAGAAGAGGCCCGCCCTCAGGCTGCTGCCGACAAGGCTAAGACCGGCAAGAGCCCGCTGAAGCGCGGCGCGTTGATGCTCGTCGGCGCCGCAGCGATCGGCGCCGGGCTTTGGTACGGCATCGACTGGTGGCGCAATGGCCGTTTCATCGTCTCGACCGATGACGCCTATGTCGGCGCCGAGATGGCGACGATTTCGGCCAAGCTCGCGGCCAATATCGCCAGCGTCTCGGTGGTGCAGAACCAGGAGATCAAGGCCGGGCAGCCGCTCGTCGCGCTCGACGATGGCGACTGGCGGATTGCGCTGGACAGCGCCCGGGCCAAGAGCGCCACGGCGCGTGCCACGCTGGCGCGCATCGACAGCCAGGTCGAAGCGGCCCGCGCCGCGCTGGAGCAGGCGCAGGCGCAGCAGAACTCGGCCGAGGCGGCCGTGACGCGCACCGCCGCCGATTTCGAGCGCGCGAACAGCCTCGCCGCCAAGTCCTACGGTTCTCAGGCGACGCTCGATGCGGCGACCGCCGCGCGCGACCAGGCTATCGCCTCGGTCGCGAGCGCAAAAGCCGGCGTCGTGCAGGCGCAGGCCAATATCAAGGTGCTGGAAGCCCAGCGCGTCGAGGCGGCGCGTCAGATCGACGAGCTCAAAGTGGCCGAGCAGAAGGCCGAGCGCGATCTGTCCTTCACGAAGGTCGCAGCCCCGATCGACGGTATCGTCGCCAACACCAATGTTCAGCTTGGCGACCTTGTCAGCGCCGGCAAGCGGCTGATGTCGATCGTCCCGCTCGACCAGGTCTATGTCGATGCGAACTTCAAGGAGACCCAGGTCGGGCCGCTGAAGATCGGCGACAAGGCCACCGTCACGGTCGACGCGCTGCCCGGGCAGGTCTTCCACGGCAAGGTTAGCGGCATCGCTGGCGGCACGGGCTCTGTCTTCACGCTGCTGCCGCCCGACAACGCGACCGGCAACTTTACTAAGATCGTGCAGCGCGTGCCGGTCCGGATCGCGCTCGACCGTGAATCGACCGGCAAGCATGTGCTGCGTCCGGGCATGTCGGTTGTGGTCTCGATCGATCCGCGCCCGGCGAGCCAGCGCTGATGCAACTGGGCCTATGAAGCGCGTCATCCCGCACGCGCTGCGGCACGCAGTGCTGCTGCGCAGATGCGGGACCGCGAGATGAGATGTGATCTGTTTCCGGCGCTGTAAGGGCGCTTCCTTCTGATGACGGTCCCGTGTCTGCATAGCAGCGTTGCACGCTGTGGCGCGCACGGGATGACAGCCCTGAGAAAAGGCAGGCCGCCATGGCCACCGCGACCCTGAATCCGGGCGCCGGCGCTCCGCCGGCCCCGGACGCCATCCCGATGCGGCGGATCTTCGCCTTCCTGGCGATGGTCTTCGGCATGTTCATGGCGATCCTCGACATCCAGATCGTCTCGGCCTCGCTGGCCGAGATTCAGGCGGGCCTGTCGGCCTCGTCGGATGAGATCGCCTGGGTGCAGACGGCCTACCTAATCGCCGAAGTGATCATGATCCCGCTCTCCGGCTATCTCAGCCGGGCGCTATCGACGCGCGTGTTCTTCTCGATCGCGGCGGCGGGCTTCACCATTTCGAGCGTGCTCTGCGCCTTCTCGACCTCGATCAACGAGATGATCCTGTGGCGCGCGATCCAGGGCTTCATCGGCGGCGGGATGATCCCCGGCGTCTTTGCAGCCGCCTTCACCATCTTCCCGGCCTCGAAGCGGCCGATCGTCTCGCCGCTGATCGGCCTCGTCGCGACGCTGGCGCCGACCATTGGCCCGACGGTCGGCGGCTATCTCAGCCATGCCTTTTCCTGGCACTGGCTCTTCCTCGTCAATGTCGTGCCCGGCATCGGCGTGACCATCGCCGCCTGGACGCTGATTGATTTCGACAAGCCGCAGCGCGAGCTGCTCAAGCGCTTCGACTGGATTGGCCTCGCCAGCATGGCGGCCTTCCTCGGTAGCCTCGAATATGTGCTTGAGGAGGGGACGCGGCTCGACTGGTTCGAGAGCGAGGAGATCATCTTCTTCTCGTTCGTGATGATCGCCGGCGCGGTGCTGTTCTTCTGGCGCGCACTGACCCGCGACGAGCCGCTGGTCGATCTCTACGCCTTCCGGAACCGCAACTTCGCCTTCGGCTCGGTGTTCTCCTTCTGCATGGGCATCGGCCTCTATGGGCTGACCTATCTCTACCCGGTCTATCTCGGGCGCATCCGCGGCTATGACGCGCTGATGATCGGCGAGACGATGTTCGTCACCGGCCTGTGCATGTTCCTCACCGCGCCGGTTGCGGGCCGCCTCTCGGCCAAGCTCGATCCGCGCGTGATGATGATGATCGGTTCCGCCGGCTTCGCGCTCGGCACCTGGTGGGCCTCCTTCATCACGACCGACTGGGATTTCTGGGAACTGCTCGTTCCGCAGATCCTGCGCGGCTGCTCGCTGATGCTGTGCATGGTCCCGGTCAACAACATCGCGCTCGGCTCGCTGCCGCCGCAGCAACTGAAGAACGCCTCGGGCCTCTACAACCTCACACGCAATCTCGGCGGTGCGGTCGGGCTCGCGATCATCAACACGATGCTGAACACCCGTACCGACCTGCACATCACCCGGCTGCACGAGATGGTGGCGCATGGGCGGCAGGTGGCGGAGGAGGCCCTTGCCAATACGGCCGGGCGCTTCAGCGACTACGGCGATCAGGCCCAGAGCATGGCGCTGGCGCTGCTCAACCAGCGGGTTCACAAGCAGGCGCTGGTCATGGCCTTCGGCGATGTCTTCCTCGGGCTGACGGCGATCTTCGCCGCGCTCGTCCTGCTCTCGATGTTCATGCGCAAGCCCCCTCCGGCGCCGGCCGGTGCGGGTGCGGGCGGCGGGCACTGACACGGCCCGCTTGGCCCGACGCAACGGAATTCCCCATGAAGACGATGATCGAGCGTGCGATTGGCGTGCTGCTGCGGCCAATCCGCGGCCATGACGCGCAATTGCTCTGCCGCGATCCACGGCTGGCCGGCGTGCTGACGGCGATGGTGCTGACGAGCCCGGCCTTTGCCGAGGGTGAGTCGATCCCACAACGGCATGCAGGTCTGGGCGCTGGCCAGAATCTGTCTCCGCCGCTGCAATGGCGCGGTGTGCCGCCGGAGACCGTGGGCCTCGTCCTGGTGATGCAGGATCCCGACGCGCCGCTGCCTCGGCCGGTGACCCATCTCGTCGCCATCGACATTCCGGTCGACAGCGATGGGGTGGCCGAGGGCAGGCTGGTGCCAGAGGCGAGTGCCGCGATCGTCTTCCATCGGGGCTCCTTCGGGCGCATCGGTTATGCCGGCCCGCGCCCAGTGCGCGGTCATGGCGAGCACCGCTATGTCTTCCAGCTCTTTGCGCTGGCGCGCCCGTTGCCGGCGGTCGATATCCCCGATGTCGAAGCGCTCGCGAGCGTGATGGAGGGGCGCGTCCTGACCAGCGCCACGCTGACCGGGACCTATCGCCGCAGGTGAGGCTAGAGGCCATCGGGGAGCGCGTAGCGCCTGCTTTGTGGCCGGAATGCCGGGGATGCAGGCCGGGTGCGACAGCCGGAATGATTGACATTTGGTGTCAGGGTCGGCAAATATGACAGTAATATCAGTAGTTTAGATGTTTTCTAAACTGCATTGCCGCGTGCCGGCATCTGGAAGGCGTTAGCGAATGAGCGTTCTGTCGAGCAAGGATCTGAACCACCAGCCGGTGGCGAGCGACCATATCCCGTGGCCGCAGAAGAGCCCTGCCTCCTGCCCGATCAGCGCCGTGAAGGCGCGGTTGCGGACGGCGGGTCTGCGGCCGACGCGGCAGCGCATGGCACTCGGCTGGCTGCTCTTCGCCAAGGGCGACCGCCATGTCAGCGCCGAGATGCTCTATGAGGAGGCGCTGCGCGCCCGCGAGCCGCTTTCGCTCGCGACCGTCTACAACACGCTGCGCCAGTTCTCGGAAGCCGGATTGCTGCGCCAGGTCTCGGTCTCGGGGCCGAAGACCTTCTTCGACACCAACGTGTCGGAGCACCATCATTTCTACAACGAGGACGACGAGACGGTGACGGACATTCCCGGCTCGACCATCCAGGTTGCGGGGCTGCCCGAGGCGCCGGAAGGGATGGAAATCTCCTCGGTCGAGGTCATCGTGCGGCTGCGCCGCGCCGATGGCGAAGAGATCGAGACCAAGCGCGTGGTAGGCCGTCACGCGTGATCGTCTGCTCCTGCAACGTTCTGTCCTGCCGTCAGATCAAAGGCACCATCGCTCCTGACGGCAGCGGGCCCCGGACCGCGGGCGAGGCGTATGACTGCCTCGGCTGCAGCCCGGATTGTGGCCGTTGCGCGCGTGAAGTTCGTGCCATCCTGAACGAGGCTCGGGCCGCCTGCGCGACGCAGTGCGGCAGCTGCGCCAGCCGCGAGATCGAATGCGCGGTTCATATCTCTGTTCGCGCGACCGAGCGCATGCTCGAAGGCCTCGTGATCATCGAGGACGTCGCCGCGGCCTGAGCGGCGGCTCTGCTCGCGCCGGATGAGCGTGAGGGTCCGGCTTTTCCTTCTTTCCTTCTGACTCTGCACCGTCTAGATTAGTCTCATTCTAAAGTGAGACGCGGAGTGCGATGCCATGAAGGGCGATAAGAAGGTCATCGAATATCTCAACAAGGGGCTGCGTTCCGAGCTCACTGCCATCAACCAGTATTGGCTGCATTACCGGATGCTCGACAATTGGGGGCTGAAGGAGATGGCCAAGACCTGGAAGAAGGAATCGATCGAGGAGATGGTCCACGCCGACCGTTTCGTCGATCGTATCCTCTTCCTCGAAGGCTTCCCCAACCTGCAGACGCTCGACCAGCTGCGCATCGGCGAGAACGTCAAGGAAGTTATCGAATGCGACCTCAAGGCTGAGGTCGAGGCGCGTGCTCTCTATCAGGAAGCCGCCCGCTATTGCCGCGAGGTCGGCGACTATCCCTCCGAGGATCTGTTCAAGGCCCTGATGAAGGATGAGGAAGGCCATATCGACTTCCTCGAGACCCAGCTCGACCTGATCGGGCGCGTCGGCCTTGAGCTTTACACCCAGAAGCACATCGGCGGCCTGGAAGGCGACGACCACGATCATTGAGCGAGGCGAGACGCGCTGCGCACGCTGTTATTCCGGGGCGGCCCGCAGGGCCGAACCCGGATTGACGGCAAGAGCAGCCTGCAAAACAAAAAGGCCCGCCATTGGCGGGCCTTTCACATTTCTAAATCGAGACCAGCGTCAGATGAAGCTGATGTTCGATGCTTCCGGGCCCTTGCGGCCGGCGCGGATCGAGAAGCGCACGCGCTGCCCGTCGATCGGCGGCTGCAGGCCGCTGCGGCTCAGCGACGAGACATGCAGGAAGACATCCGGACCGCCCTTGTCTGGCGCGATGAAGCCGAAGCCCCGATCCGAGTTGAAGAACTTCACAGCGCCGTCGAACGGGCCTTCCACCGGGCCGCTGTCACGGTCCTGGAAGCCGCCGCCGCGGGGGCCGCGGTCGCCGCCGCCGAAGCCGCGATCACCGCCACCGAAGCCACCCCGATCCCGGTCGCCGTAGCCGCCGCCGAAATCGTCGCGGGGCGGACGGGCCGAGAAGCCACCGCCACGCGGGGCAGGCGCCGTCTGGGTCGCGGTGGATGCGTCGATCTCATGGACCGCGACGACCTGGAGGCCGCGGCGTCCCTCGCCGAGATCGGCAATGATGGTGGCTCCCGGCAGCAGGTCCTGCTGGTCGAGAGGGCCGATGGCCGAAACATGCACAAAGACGTCGGCCGAACCGTCGGCCGGCGATGCGAACCCAAACCCCTTCTCGGGGTCGAACCACTTGATCTTGGCTTCGATATTTTCGTGCGTGACGAAAGGCTGGGCAGAAGGAGGCTTGCGACGATCGAACATGGAGCTTCAAGTCTGAGTGACCGGGAGCACGCAACTTAGCTCATGCCGGGCGCGCCGTCATCGGGGTTCGTGCGAAATTATCGCATGAGATTTTACGGCGTTATAGGGGTTTTTTCCATGCCGTCCCCAGCCCGTTGAATCCGGTCCGTCATGCTCTCTTTGCATGAGATTTCGGCATTTTGTCCTAAATTTCGGGCCGGCCCGGCAAAAATGCCGCAGTTCAACGCCTTGCAATCATCGCCAGACGGCACAATGTGACGGACGAGCTAGGGAAGATTCGCCTCCTGGACGGCAGCGCGCGTGTGCGCTGTGCAGGAGATGACAATTGGCTCGTTCGAAATTCGTCGGCGCAAAGACCGGCAAGGGCGTTATCCGGCGGCTGTGGCCGACGGAGCGCGAACTCTTCAAGGAGCATTTGCTCCGGCTTGATGCCGTGACCCGGCATGAGCGTTTCGGGACGGCGGTCAACGACGCCTTCCTGGAGAATTACGCCACCACGACCTTTGGAGTCGGCGGGCTGGTCTACGCCTATGTCGAGGACGACGTCGTGCGCGGTGCGGCTGAGCTGCGTGGGCTCGACGATATCGTCGCGCAGACGGGCGAGGCTGCCTTCAGCGTCGAGGCGGGCTGGCGGCGGCGCGGCATCGGCGCCGCTCTCTTCGGGCGCCTGATCACCGCGGCACGCAATCGTAGCATCCGCACCCTCTACATGACCTTCCTGCCCGGCAACGTGGCGATGCGTCGGCTCGCAGCCAAGTTCGAGGCCGATCTCGCTGGCGGCTACGCCGATGTCGAGGGCGTGATCGCGACCGGAGGGCCTACGCCCTTCACCATTCTCGACGAGGCGATCGACAACGCTGCGGGCTTTGCGACGCTGGCGCTGTCGATCCAGAAGAATTTCTGGCCGACGACCTTGCTGGCCAAGGCCTGGGGGGCGTGAGCCCAACACGCCATGCTCGGGGTGAGCCCGAGCTTGGCGCATCTTTTATCGATTGAGCGAGAGTGCGGCGCCGGACTTGGTCACGGCGCCATCGAGGGCGTTGCCGCTCGTCGCGCGCAGCCGCGCAGCGACCGTGCCGCCCTGCTGGTAGAGATAGACCTCGCCATCGCGGAAATCCCAGGCCGAGATCCGCTGCAGGTCCTTGTTGGCGCAGCCGCTGGAGCTGGCGCGGTAGAGATCGAGCGTCGGAGAGCTCGAGAGCTGTATGCGGCAAGAGCCGCCGGTTGCCTCGCGGGCGTTCCAGCTACCGACGACATTGTCGCGGCTCGCGGAGGGGCGCGGTGCCACAGGCGCGGTGCCGAGACCGGCGACCTGGCTATTGTCGCCGCCGCGCAGTCCGGGCTGGCCGGCAGGAGGCAGAGCTTGGCCCTGAGGGGGCGGCGCGCCGGCATTGGGATCGAAGAACGGATCCTGCGGCGGCGGCAGGGCGCCCGGCGCGGCCGAGGCGGAAGGATAGCCGCCGGGAGCGGCTGGGTATCCGCCCGGAGGCGGCAGCGGCTCGGACTGGATCGGTGCGGAGACGATCGGCGGGGCCGAGGGCAGCGCGGGCTGGCCGGCATAGGGCGGGTTCATTGGCGTGCCGGAGAAACGCTGGGAAGCGCAGGCGGCGAGAGCCAGCAGAGGCAGCAGCGTGGCGGCCCTGCGCAGGGCGGCGGGCAAAGCAATCTTCGTCGTCGTCATGCGGCGCAGGTTCCGATCTCGGTCAGCCGAATGTCGCGTCCTTATCACAGGAACTTCCTGAACGCGGCATGAGCATGATCTAGCCCAGGCGGGTCCTGTTGCGAACCCGTGATCAGCGCCGCGGTTCCGTTCTTTCGCCCGGGGCGCGGCGGCGAAGCGATCGCGGGCGAGCGGGCTCGGGATCGCTTCGCCGTGCAACGGCGCCGTTCCGGCTCAGCCCGCCTTGCGCTTGTTCTGGCGGTTGGCGATCAGGTCGTCGACGACGGCCGGATCGGCGAGCGTCGAGGTGTCGCCAAGCGCGCCGAACTCGTCCTCGGCAATCTTGCGCAGGATGCGGCGCATGATCTTGCCGGAGCGCGTCTTCGGCAGGCCGGGCGCGAACTGGATCAGGTCCGGCGAGGCGATCGGGCCGATCTCGTTGCGGACATAGGAGACGAGCTCCTTGCGGAGATCCTCGCTCGGCTTCTCGCCGGTCATCAGGGTGACATAGGCATAGATGCCCTGGCCCTTGATGTCGTGCGGGTAGCCAACCACCGCGGCTTCCGAGACCGAGGGGTGCGCGACCAGCGCCGATTCGACCTCGGCGGTGCCCATGCGGTGGCCAGAGACGTTGATGACGTCGTCCACGCGCCCGGTGATCCAGTAATAGCCATCCGCGTCGCGGCGGCAGCCGTCACCGGTGAAGTACTTGTTCGGATAGGTCGCGAAATAGGTGTCCATGAAGCGCTGATGGTCGCCATAGACCGTGCGCATCTGGCCGGGCCAGCTATCGGCGAGGACGAGGTTGCCCTCGCAGGCGCCGGTGAGGACCTTGCCCTCGGCATCGACGATCTCGGGCTTCACGCCGAAGAAGGGCCGCGTCGCGGAGCCGGGCTTCAGCGGGGTGGCGCCCGGCAGCGGCGAGATCAGGATGCCGCCGGTCTCGGTCTGCCACCAGGTGTCAACGATCGGGCAGCGGCGCTCGCCGACGACGCGGTGATACCACTCCCAAGCTTCCGGATTGATCGGCTCGCCGACCGAGCCGAGCAGGCGCAGCGACTTGCGCTTGGTCTTCTTCACCGGCTCCTCGCCGGCGCCCATCAGCGAGCGGATCGCGGTCGGCGCGGTGTAGAAGGTGTTGACCTTGTGCTTGTCGATCACCTCCCAGAAGCGGGAGATGGTCGGATAGGTCGGGATGCCCTCGAACATCAGCGTCGTCGCGCCGTTGGCGAGCGGTCCGTAGAGGATGTAGCTGTGGCCGGTCACCCAGCCCACATCGGCGGTGCACCAGTAGATGTCGCCGTCATGGTAGTCGAAGACATATTGGTGGGTGATCGAGGTGTAGACGAGGTAGCCGGCGGTGGTGTGCAGCACGCCCTTCGGCTTGCCGGTCGAGCCCGAGGTGTAGAGCAGGAAGAGCGGGTCCTCCGCCTTAATCTCGGCTGGCGGGCAATGGCCGGAGACCGTCGCCGCCGCGTCGTGATACCAGACGTCGCGGCCCTCCTTCATCGTGACCTGACCGCCGGTGCGCTTGACCACGATGACGGTGGGAATGCCGCCCTTCACCTTGGCGTCGGCGGCATCGACATTCTTCTTGAGCGGCACGGCGCGGCCGCCGCGCAGGCCCTCATCGGCCGTAATGACGATCCGCGAATCCGAATCCTCGATGCGGCTCGCCAGCGAATCCGGGGAGAAGCCGCCGAAGACCACCGAGTGGACGGCGCCGATGCGCGCGCAGGCGAGCATCGCATAGGCGGCTTCCGGGATCATCGGCAGGTAGATGGTGACGCGGTCGCCCTTCTTGACGCCGTTCGCCTTCAGGACGTTCGCGAACTTGCAGACCTCGGTATAGAGCTCGCCATAGGTGATCTTCTTCGACTCGGAGGGGTTGTCGCCCTCCCAGATGATGGCGGTCTGCTTGGCGCGGGTCGCCAGATGCCGGTCGATGCAGTTATGGGCGACGTTCGTGGTGCCGTCCTCATACCATTTGATCGAGACCTTGCCGGGCTTGTAGCTGACGTTCTTGACCTTGGTGTAGGGTTTGAACCAGTCGATGCGCTGGCCCTGTTCGCCCCAGAACTTGTCGGGATCCTTGACCGAGGCGGCGTACAGCTTCTTGTACTTGGCCTCGTTCGCCCACGCCTTCTTGGACCAGGCGGCTGGCACGTCGTAGATCATCTCGGTCATTTTGGGCGTCTCCCCAGACTTGGGTCGTCTGTGTTGGCTGGTCCGGGCTGGCCGGACGCCAATTTCCTTAGAGTTAGGCGCATCATAGGGTGCGCGCGGCGGGCGGCAAGCGCTTCGCGCTCGCACTTTCGTGGCAATACTAAAGTCCGCCCATCTTGCAGACGATATCCCATTCCTCATCCGTCACCGGCTGGACCGAGAGGCGGAAGGAGGTGACGAGCGACATCTTGGCGAGCTTGGGTTCGGCCTTGACCGCGACGAGCGTCACAGGCTTCGGCAGCGGCTTCACCGCCTTGAAATCGACCAGCACCCAGGGCTCGCCCGGGATCCAGTTGTAGGCTTCCTTGATGACCTCGACGATGCCGACGACCTCGAGGCCTTCGTTGGAATGATAGAAGAACACCTGATCGCCCAGCTTCATTCCCATCAGATTGAGTTTGGCGGTGTGGTTCTTCACCCCGTCCCAATGGGTGCCCTTCGCGCCGGCCTTGACCTGGTCCTCCCAGGACCAGACCGAGGGTTCGGATTTGATCAGCCAGTGAGCCATCAGGCTTCGTCCTCCTTGAGCGGCACCGGCGGTTTCGACGCCGCCTCGCCCTGTTCGTTCCAGAACCGCACCATCTCGCGGGTCAGCGCGGCGTAATCCTTCGGCTCGAGCTCGACCCGGACCTCGCCCTCGCCGAAGGGCAGGATCAGCACGAAACGATGCGTGCCCTCGGCCCGGCGCTTGCGATGCTGGATGACGGGGCTGGCGATGCGCCCGGCCAGTGGCACGGGCTGGCTTTCGGCGACGAGCTCGGAGCCCGTTGTCTTGCGGACTTCCGCGATGCCGCGCGCCACGCGCTTGCTGAGATCGGACAAGTCCTTCACCACGATCTGCCTCCTATCGTTCGGCCTTGATCGGCCGGGCGAGCAGAGCCGCGACCGCCTCGCGCACGCCGATCCGCCCGGCGATGATCTCGGCCACCGCCGCGGCGATTGGCGTCTCGACCTTGGCAGCACGAGCCATGCCGGCGAGGACTGGCGCGGTGAAGGCGCCTTCCGCCAGGGCGCCGCCGGCTGCCTCGGCCGGGGTCTTGCCCTGGCCGAGAGCCTGACCATAGGCGAAGTTGCGCGACTGTGCCGAAGCGCAGCTCAGCACCACGTCGCCGAGGCCGGACAGCCCCATCAGCGTCTCGGGCTCCCCGCCATGAGCCTCGCCGAAACGGCGCAGTTCCGCGAAGCCGCGGGCCACCAGCGCGGCGCGCGCGCTCTCGCCGAAGCCCAGGCCGATCGCGATGCCGGCGGCGATGGCGAGTACGTTCTTGGCCGCGCCGCCGATCTCGACGCCGCGTGGGTCGGCGGAATGGTAAATGCGGAAGGCTGGTGAGCTCAGCGCTTCGGCCAGTGCTCGCGCCAGCTCCGGCTCGGCTGCGGCGAGCGTCACAGCCGTCGGCAGGCCGCGGCCGATATCGGCGGCGAAGCTGGGGCCCGACAGGATCGCGGCGGAGGCACCGGGCCAGGCGCTCGCGACGATCTGTGTCGGAAACAGTCCACTCGCCAGCTCGATGCCCTTGGCGGCCGAAATGACCGGCGCGCGCGGCGGGAAGGACTTGGCCAGCTCGGCACAGGCCGTGCGCAGGCTTTGCGTGGGCACGGCGATGATCAGCGCATCGCAGTGCCGGAGGTCGGCCAGTTCCACCGTGGCCTGAATCGTCTCGGGCAGGTTGATGCCGGGCAGGCGCGGTGCCTGACGGGTCTGTTCGATGGCGGCGATGGTGGCAGCATCGCGGGCCCAGATCCGGACCTCGCGGCCGGCGCGGGAAGCCGCGAGCGCGAGCGCCGCGCCATAGGCGCCGGCGCCGACGACGCCGATCGTCCGATAGACGGCTACGTGGCTCATGCCGCCGTCGCAGGCTTGGGCGAAAGCTCGTGGAGCGGCCAGCGCGGACGAGCGATCGCGCCCATATTGTCGACCATGCCGAGGCGCAGGCGTTCGAGGCCGGCCCATGCGATCATCGCGCCATTGTCGCCGCAGAGTGCCTGCGGCGGCGCGACCATGGGCAAACCGGCTTCGGTCGCGAGCCGGGTGAGCCCGCTACGGATTGCCTGATTGGCGGCGACGCCGCCGGCGATGACGAGCGTCGTCGGGGTGATGCCCGCCTCGCGGCAGGCGCGCAGGCCAGCGCGGGTGCGGTCCACCATGACGTCGACGATGGCGGCCTGGAAGGAGGCGCAGAGATCGGCGACATCGTTGTCGGAGAGCGGCGCGATGCGCTCTGCGACCAGGCGCACAGCGGTTTTGAGGCCGGAGAGCGAGAAATCCGGGTTAGGCCGGCCCTGCATGGGACGCGGAAAATCGAAGCGCTCGGAATCGCCCTTCATCGCCTCGCGCTCGACCGAGGGGCCGCCCGGATAGGGCAGGGCCAGCATCTTGGCGATCTTGTCGAAGGCCTCGCCGACGGCGTCGTCGATAGTGCCGCCAAGTTTGAGATAGTCCCCGACGCCGCGCACGGCGAGCAGCTGGGTATGCCCGCCCGAGACCAGGAGCAGCAGATAGGGGAAGGCGAGATTGTCGGTCAGCCGCGCCGTCAGCGCATGGGCCTCGAGGTGGTTGACCGCGATGAAGGGCTTTCCGGTGGCCAGTGCGATCGCCTTGCCGGCGGTCAGGCCGACCATGACACCGCCTACGAGGCCGGGGCCGGCCGCGGCCGCGACGGCGTCGATATCACCGGGCTTGAGCTCCGCATCGGCGAAGGCACGTGCAATGATGCGGTCGATCGCCTCGACATGGGCACGTGCCGCGATCTCCGGCACCACCCCGCCATAGGCAGCGTGTGCGGCGATCTGGCTCAGGACTTCGTTCGAAAGGATCTTGTGCTCGCCGGAACGCTCCACCGAGACGATCGCGGCTGCTGTTTCATCGCAGGTCGTCTCGATCCCAAGGACACGCATGATCGCTCGATTAACCTCGCGGAAGGGGCTGCGGGACGATTGCCGGCCTGCGACAGTTCCTCACCGGCAATTCCTTCGTATAGTGCGCGGTAGGGTGCAAGGCCAAGGGGCGCTTTCAGTGGCGCTTTCGGCGGCGCTTTCTGGAGCGCGGCCGGCGGCTCTGGGGCAGCGACGGTGCGGACGGAAAAAAGAGGGACGGCATGCGCAGAATCATTGTTCCGCCTCAATGCGGCATGATCGCGGGATGTCGCATGCTTCGCGAGTCGTCCTGCGATCGCTGCCGGTCCTGTCAGGAGCTCTGAATGCGCGTCTTCGTCTTTCGCCCACAGCCCGAGGCCGAACGGACCGCGCGCGCTGTCGCCGATCACGGCTTCGAGCCCTTGGTGGCGCCGCTCTTCAAGGTGGTGCGGCTGCCCGGAGCGGTGCCCGAAGGGAATTTCGACGCGATCGTTCTGACCAGCGGCAACGCCGTGCCGGTGCTGGCCGAGGGGCCGGCTGCATGGCGGGACCTGCCGGTCTTCACGGTTGGCGCCCGCACGGCGGCCAAGGTGCGAGAAGCCGGGCTCGATGATGCCCGCAGCGCTGATGGCGACCGCAACGATCTGATCGAGCTGATTCGGCGCACGCTGCCGACGCCGGCCAAGCTCCTGATGATCGTGGCGCGTGACCGCAAGGAGGATGTTTCCGAGCAGCTTGGGCAGGCCGGCTACGACGTCGCGCTCTGGATGGCTTATGCGGCCGAGCCGGTCTCAGTGCTGCCCGAGGATGCCCAGGCGGCTTTGCGGCAGGGCAAGGCCGATGCGGCGCTGCATTACTCGGCACGCGGGGCGCGGACCTTCATTTCCCTGGTGCAGGCGGCCGGCGTCAATGACGAGGCCATGGAGCTGACCCATGTCGCCCTCTCGGCCGATGTCGCGGCGCCGCTGATTGCGGCCGGTGCCAGCACCGTTCTCGTCGCCGAACATCCGGAGGAGGCGGGGCTGTTGTCCGCGCTGGAGCAGGTTTCCGCCCGAAGCCAGGCGCCCGGCAAGGCCCCTTCGAAGCCGCGCGGCAGCCTGAAGCGCACCCCGCCGACCATCGAGCTGACCGCCGAGCCGGAACCGGCCGGGCCGGAAGCGCCAGCAATGCCGACCGAAGCCGCCGATACGGGAGCTCATCCGCCCGAGGCCATCGCGCCGACGGAGGCGCTGCCGCAGGAATTTGCGCCTCCGCCGGTTGAACCGGCGCGCGAAGCCGCGGGGCGCGTGGCACCGGCTCGCACGCCCTGGTTAGCCCTGACCGCGGCAGGGCTCGTTGGCGGCGCGGTCAGTGCAGGCCTCGTTTTCCTGGCGCTGAATCGCGGCGGGCCTGCCGTGAGCAGCGAGCAAATCGCCGATCTGCGCAGCCGGATTGACGCCGTGCAGACGAGTATTGCGGCGACCGATCGAAAGGCCACTGCCGCTTCGGAGGCCGCAACGAGAGCGGGCTCGGAGGCCCAAGGACTGGCGAGCAAGCTAGCGGGGCTCGGCAATGCACCGGCATCCGACAGCGGTGCTCTCGCCGCGCAGGCCCAGCGGGCCGAGGCGGTGGCAACGGCGCTGAGCCAGCAGGTTCAGCAGATGGGTGGTCGCGTCGGCGCCATCGAGACGCAGGCGAAGACCGGGGCATCGCTGAGTCCTGCCGCGACCGCTGCTACCCGGGTCGTACTGGCCGAGCGTGTGCGCGCTGCGCTCTCCTCCGGCAAGCCCTTTGCGAGCGACGTCACGGCGCTGACAAGGCTCGGCATCGCTCCGACTGATGCGGGAGCGCTGGCGGCTGTGGCGGAGGCGGGCGCGCCGACGCGCGACGCGCTGCTGGCCGGTTTCCGCAAATATGGCGCGCAGTTTCAGCGTGACGTTTTGCCGGCTTCCGAGAGCTGGACGGAGAAGCTCATTGGGCTGACCAGCAGGATCGTCACGGTCCGCCCGGTCGGCGACAACGGCTCGACCGATCCGGCGACGCTGCCCGTCAGGCTCGAAGCCGCTATCGCCGATGGTGACATGGTGCGGGCTGCGGCGTTGTGGGGGCAGTTGCCGGAGCCGGCGCGGCGTGCCAGTGCGGATTTCGGCGCTGATCTCGCGAGGCGGGCGGCGGCGGATGCGGCGATCGCCAAGATCGCGCAGGATGCAGTCGCCGCGCTTGGCACGGCCGGCTGACGGAGGGATAGAGGCTCCATGGTTCGCGTTCTCGTCTATCTCGCGGTCTTCGCCTGCCTCGCCGTCGGCGCGGTCTGGCTCGCCGATCGGCCGGGCGAGGTCTCGGTGCTCTGGCAGGGCTACCGGATCGAGACCAGCGTCGCGATCGCTGCGGTCGGCGTCGTGGTGCTCGCCTTCCTTTTCCTGCTCGTCTGGGCGGTGGTGCGCTTCGTCTTCGGCCTGCCTTCGGCTTTCAGCCTGTCCTCACGCGCCCGGCGCCGGGCGCGCGGGTTCGAGGCGCTCTCGCGCGGCATGGTCGCGATCGGCGCGGGCGATCCCGTTGCCGCCGGGCGCTATACCGGCGAGGCGCGCCGCTTCGTGCCGGGCGAGCCGCTGACGCTTCTCCTGGAGGCGCAGACCGCCCAGCTCACCGGAGATCGGGGCCAGGCCGAAGCCGCCTTCAAGGCAATGCTCGACAAGTCCGAGACGCGGGTGCTGGGCCTGCGCGGGCTCTTCGTCGAGGCCAAGCGTCGTGGCGACATGCAGGCCGCGCGCGCCTTTGCCGACGATGCGGTGCGCCGCTCGCCCTCGCTGGCCTGGGCCAATGACGCGCTGCTCGATTTCCATGTTCAGGCCGGCGACTGGCACTCCGCCCGCACCGCGGTCGAACGGCGTGCAGCGCTGCGGCTCGCGGACAAGGCCGAGGCGCGGCGCCAGCGCGCCGTGTTGCTCGCGGCTGAGGCTTTGCAGGCGCGCGACGGAGAGCCGGAGAAGGCGCTGGCCGCGGCTCTGGAGGCCGTGAAGCTCTCGCCCTCGCTGACGCCCGCCGCTGCTCTCGCCGGCCGAATGCTCTCGGAGCGTGGCGATGTCCGAAAGGCCGCCAAGCTGCTCGAGGCGGCCTGGAAGGAAGCGCCGCATCCCGATATCGCGGCCGCCTATCTCGATGCGCGGCCGGGCGACAGCGCGCTGGACCGGCTCAACCGCGCCCAGACACTGACGAAGCTCAGGCCGTCCGATCCGGAGAGCGTGCTGGCGCTGGCCGGCGCGGCGATCCAGGCGCGCGAATTCCAGAAGGCACGCGACGCGTTGAAGCCGCTGCTGGCTGGAGGCGCCTCGGTGCGGGCCTGCCTGCTGATGGCGGAGCTGGAGGAAGCCGAACATGGCTCCGCCGGGCGCGTGCGCGAATGGCTGGCCCGGGCGACGCGGGCGCCACGTGATGCCGCCTGGGTCGCGGACGGGCTGGTTTCGGATCGCTGGATGCCGGTCTCGCCGATCACCGGCCGGCTCGACGCCTTCGTCTGGACCGTGCCACCGGCGACGCTCGGCAGCCAGGCTCCGGCGATCGACGAGGTGCTGGCCGATCTCGACGACGTGCCCAAGCTGATCGAAGCCAAGGCCGAGGCCGTGACCACGGTCGAGCCGGAAGCCGTCGCCGCTCCGGCTCCGAAGGCCGAGCCGGCCCCCGAGCCGGTTGCTATCGTGGTGGCGGAGGAGCCCAAGCCCGAACCGAAGCCCGAGCCCGTGCTCGAGCCCGTTGCGGGTGATGGCAAGGTGATCGACGCCAAGCCTGTCGAAGCCAAACCGCTTGAGACCAAGCCCACTGGCGAGGCCGCTTCTCCCAAGGAGCCGTCCAGGACGACGCCCAAGCCGGTGATCTTCCCGGTCTCGCATGCGCCGGACGATCCGGGACCGGAGGACGAGCCGCCGCCGGAGCCGAAGAAGAGCGGCTTCCGCCTGTTCAGCTGAGGGCCGACAGGTAGCAGCGACGAAAAGGCGTGCGGCCGGCGGCCATGCGCCTTATAGCGACGCGATGACATCCGTTTCCGAAGAGAGCGGCGCCGTGACCCTTGCGGTCGGCTCCGAGCAGGCCGGCTTGCGGCTCGACAAGGCGTTGGCGCTGCTGGCCGGCGAGATTTCGCGTGCGCGCCTCCAGCAGGTTATCAAGGAGGGCGGCGTGCAGCTCAACGGCGCCGTCGTCAGCGATGGCAGCCGCAAGGTGGCGGAGGGCGACACGCTCGCCCTCGTGATGCCGGAGGCGAAACCGGCCGAGCCGGTGGGGCAGGACATCCCGCTGACCGTGGTCTACGAGGACGAGCATCTGATCGTCATCGACAAGCCCGCCGGGCTCGTCGTCCATCCCGCTGGCGGGCATGAGGACGGTACGCTGGTCAATGCGCTGATCGCCCATTGCGGCGAGAGCCTGTCGGGCATCGGCGGCGTCAGGCGGCCCGGCATCGTCCATCGGCTGGACAAGGACACCAGCGGCCTGCTCGTCGTCGCCAAGAACGACCGGGCGCATCAGAAGCTCGCCAAGCAGTTCGCCGACCATGGTCGCACCGGCCCTCTGCAGCGCGCCTATCTTGCGCTGGTATGGGGCACGCCGCGTCTGCGCGAAGGTACGATCGATGCGCCGATCGAGCGCTCGAGCCGCAACCGCGAGAAGATGACGGTGGTGAAGGAGGGGCGCGGGCGCGAGGCCATCACCCATATCACCCTGCTCGAACGCTACCCGCCGCTGTTCAAGGGCGTCGGCGAGACCGAGGCTCTGGCGAGCCTGATCGAATGCCGGCTGGAGACCGGGCGCACGCATCAGATCCGGGTGCATATGAGCCATATCGGCCATCCGCTCCTGGGCGACCAGCTTTATGGTTCGGGCTTCGCCACCAAAGCCGTGCGGCTGCCGGAAGATGCACAGGCGGCGCTTGCCGCGCTGGGCCGGCAGGCGCTGCATGCGGCTCTACTCGGCTTCGAGCATCCGGCCAGCGGCGAGGAGATGCTGTTCGAGTCCGAGCCGCCGCAGGATTTTGCAGATCTGCAAGAAGCGCTCGCGAGGCTGTGAGCGAATCCGGCATCTCTGCCACCTTTCCGCCGGGTTGAGTTCGCATATACTGGGGTTGTTCGGATGCGGATGGCCAAGGGGGCGCCGCATGCGAAGCATCTAACCGAACCGCAGCCCGGTTTCTTGCGTTGGATCGCTTTGCAAGGGTCCGGAGCCTGCGCGAAGGTTGATCGCGCGGAGGGCCTGCCGCCAAGCGGGGGCCTCGATAAGGAGAACGAGCATGGCGAGTGCTTCGCTGCCCGTCCTGTCCGCCGAAGGCGGGCTTTCACGTTATCTCGACGAAATCCGCAAGTTCCCGATGCTGGAACCGAGCGAGGAATACATGCTGGCCAAGCGCTGGCGCGAGCATGGCGACCGCGATGCGGCGCACAAGCTCGTCACATCGCATCTGCGGCTCGTCGCCAAAATCGCCATGGGCTATCGCGGCTACGGCCTGCCGATCGGCGAGGTCGTGTCGGAAGGCAATGTCGGCCTGATGCAGGCGGTCAAGCGCTTCGAGCCCGAGAAGGGCTTCCGGCTGGCTACCTATGCGATGTGGTGGATCAAGGCATCGATCCAGGAATACATCCTGCGCTCCTGGTCACTGGTGAAGATGGGCACCACGGCCAACCAGAAGAAGCTGTTCTTCAACCTGCGCAAGGCCAAGAGCAAGATCTCGGCGCTGGGCGAGGGCGATCTGCGCCCCGATCAGGTCAAGCAGATCGCGACCAAGCTCGGCGTCAACGAGCAGGACGTGGTCGATATGAACCGCCGTCTCGGCGGCGACGCTTCGCTCAATACGCCGCTGCGCGAGGATGGCGAGGGCGAATGGCAGGACTGGCTGGTCGATGATTCGGAGAGCCAGGAGCGTCGCCTCGCCGATTCGGAAGAGAGCAGCAACCGTCACACCGCGCTGCGCGAGGCGCTGGAGGTGCTGAACCCGCGCGAGCGCCGCATCTTCGAGGCGCGTCGGCTCGCCGAGGATCCGATCACGCTGGAGGAACTCTCCGAGGAGTTCGGCGTCTCGCGCGAGCGCGTCCGCCAGATCGAGGTGCGCGCCTTCGAGAAGGTTCAGGAGGCGGTCAAGAAGGCCATCACCCGCATCGAGGCGCCGCGGGCTGCCCTGCCGGCGGCCTGATCGCCGGCCACTGCCAATGAGGATTGAAGGGGCGCTTCGGCGCCCCTTTTTTGTTCGTGCGCCGTTCTCGCTCAGCCCTCTCCGTCATTGCGAGGAGCAGAGCGACGAAGCAATCCAGAGCAGCAGAGCTCTATGTCCCCCTGGATTGCTTCGCTTTGCTCGCAATGACGGGACGGTTGAACCCTCAATACAAGGGCGGCAGCGGCTGGAGCGGCAGGCGGAACGGGCCGAGATAGACCCGGCCGTCGCGCAGCGAGGCCGGCGGCAGCGGGGTGAGGCCGGCTGTCGCAGCGCCGCCGGAGCCACCGCCGAGCAGGCCGCCGAGACCGCCGAGCAGATTGCCGATACGCAGGCCGCCGATCTGCTGGATGCCGGCCGCGGCGAGCTTGAGGTCGCCGGCGACGCGATGGGCCGGATCCAGCATGAGCTGCCCGCTGCCCTCGGCGCGCGCCTTGCCCTTGGTGGCGGCGAGGCGCGTCAGGTCGAGGACGCCGTTGGCATTACGCCAGCTTTCCAGCGCGTCCGGATTGAAGCCCTGGCGGAAGCCTTCGGCCTGGGTCAGCGTCGCCTGCAGATCGATGTCGCCTGTGTCGCTGGTGCCGAGCAGGGCGTCCATCAGCGGTAGCACCGTGCCCTTGGCGTTGACGGCGATGTCGACCGCCTGGTCGGCAAGCCGGTCAGGATTGCGGCGCAGATGCGCCTCCAGCGTTGCTGCGCGCCAGGTCTCGGGGGGCTGGCCGGGGTTGTTCACGATGGTGGTCGAGTCTTTGACGACGAGGGCGAAGCGCTCGGGATTACGCCAGGCGAGGCTGGCGTCGAGGCTCTTCCAGGTGATGTCGAGGGTGCGGCCTTCAGGCAGCGTGGCGCGCGCCGGGCTCGTGAGCTCGAAGATGACGAGGCCAGGCGTATAGATCTGGCCGACGGCGAGCGCGGGGCCCGTCTCGATGCGGACCGCGTCGCCCCAGCGTGTCGAGGTCAGGCTGAGCGCGCCGCAGCGAAGCTCGATGCGCACAGGGAAGCCGGTGATCGAGCGGTCGGTGCAGGTCCAGGTGCGTCCCCGGCTGGCCTCGCGGGCGAGCGCGGCGTCGATCTCGGTGGCGGCGCGGCCGCGGGCGTAGAACCAGAAGGCCGACCATGCCGCGGCCAGCGTGACGAGCAGGAGGAAGGGCCCATAGAGCCAGAGGCGGCTCGGGCGGCGCGTCGGGAGAGGGGCAGTCATGCGGCGGGCGTTCCTTGCGCGGAGGCGGACGGCAATCTAACTGTTTGTTACAGCACTGGATTTTGCCGAAAGCGGGTTCCACTTTCCGGTCCGATGCTATAGCTCGCCCAACTGGCGGGCGCCAGAGCGGGCGGCTTTTCACAGCAAGCAGGCTCGGATGGCCAAATCAAGGGACGGCCAAATCATGGGATGGCGATGACGACCGAATTCGGCGCGGCGGATCTCTGGGTCTTCGGCTACGGCTCGCTGATCTGGCGGCCCGGCTTTCCCTTCGAGGAGAGCGTGCAGGCTCGCCTCCACGGCTATCATCGCTCGCTCTGCATCTTCTCGCATGTCCATCGCGGCACGCCCGAGCGGCCGGGACTGGTGCTCGGGCTCGATCGCGGCGGCGTATGCCGCGGGCTCGCCTTCCGTGTCGCGGCAGACGAGGCTCGGCAGACGGTGGCCTATCTAAGGGAACGCGAGCAAGCGACCTCGGTCTATGTCGAACGCCAGGTGCCGCTGAAGCTGGAAGATGGGCGGCAGGTGCGCGGTCTCGTCTACGTCGCCGACCGCAAGCATCTGCAATATGCCGGCAAGCTGCCGCCAGCGGAACTGCTCAGGCTCGTCCGTGGTGGGCGCGGCGCCTCGGGCGAGAACCCGGACTATGTGCTGCGGACGCATGAGCATCTGCGCAAGATGGGGATCTACGATCCGGTGCTGGCCTGCCTGGCGCAGGAACTCGCGCCGGGGCTCGGCGCGCCGCATCCGCCGCTCAAGGGCTGATCAAGCCACCGCAGCATCGGCTTCTCCGAAAACCGGATACCACTTTCCGGGCCGATGCTAGGAATCCGTCTGCGGCATCAGGTCGAGCAGGGCTGCTCTGCGGCTCAGGCCATCCTCGGCCAGCAGATGGACGTGGATCTCGCAGGCTCCGGCGGCCGCAACGGCTCGCTGCCAGCGGGAGAGAGCCGCCTCGACACCGAAGGGACCGGAATCACGCGCGGCGATGATGCGGCGCTCGGGCGAAACCGCGAGCAGCACGGCATCCGTGAAGCCGAGCGCATGCGTGTCGTCTGCCGTGAAGACGGAGGCGACATAGCGCCGGCCGGAGCGGCCACGCCAGGCGGTGAAGCGGCGCTCGCTGAGGCCTGCGGTGCTGCGCATCGGCAGCTCGCGCGCGACCGGCGGCTCGTCGAAAAGATCAGCAGTGTGATTGTAGGCGAGAGCGGCCATGTCCGTTCCTCCTGTGATAGGAACAAAATGGGAACGACATGGGGATAAGTCAAGCGGCTGATCCGACGCTACCGGGCCGGACGAGGAGGCTGCTGTCAGGGCTTGTCAGGAGCGGCGAGCGGATCAAGCCCGCGCTGCGCCAGTTCGGCGCGGCCTTCGGCGAGAAGGCGGTCGCAGGCGGTCTCGATCGTCTCCTGCAGCTTCGTCTGGAAGCTCACCTTGTCGAGCCCCGGGAGAATCGGTGGCAGGATCTCGATGCGGACCGTGCCCGGCCGGCGCAGGAACTTGCGGCGCGGCCAGTAAAGGCCGGTGACGAGCGCGACCGGGACGCAGGGCACGCCCAGCTCGGCATAGAGATGGGCGACACCGAACTTGTACGCTGGCGGGGCGCCGGGCGGGCGGCGCGTGCCCTCCGGGAAAATCAGCAGCTGACGCCCATTCTGGCCGAGCTCGACCTTGGCGCGACGGGTGACATCCGAGAGCGCCCGAGCTCTGGCGCCGCGATCGACCGGGATCATGCGCAGCTTGGTCAGCGCCCAACCGAAGACGGGGATCCAGGTCAGCTCGCGCTTCAGGATGTAGACCGGGTTCCGGAAGACGGTGACGAGCGCGAAGGTTTCCAGGAAGGACTGATGCTTGGCTGCGACCATCAGGCCACCCTCGGGGATGTTCTCGATGCCGTTGATCTCGCAGCGGATGCCGGCGACGACGCGCAGCAGCCAGACTGAGCTGCGTGCCCAGGCGATGGCGACCGCCAACAGAACGCGCCTCGGCAGCAGCAGCGAAGGCAGAACCCCGAAGATCAGATAGAGAATGAGGTTGCCATAGAAGAGCGTGTTGAAGGTGAGCGAGCGCAGGACGAGCATGCTGCGCAATGAGCCCGAGACGCGGCTGCGGTCAAGCGCGCTTCTGCGTCTACATCAGCCTTCCTGGCGCGGCCGGTCGCTGAGGCGGGAGCGCTTCTCGTTGGCCGGGCCGATCACCTCGACGGGCTTCGCCGAGATTGGCTTGCGGCCGCCGATGATGATGGAGAGCCGTGAGGTCTCGGGATCTTTCTCGACCAGGCTGCGCAGCCGCGCCACGAGGTATTTCGCATATTCCGGCGCCAGCATCTTCACGGTCGCCCAGTGGTTCCACCAGCCGGTGGTATCGACGTGGTCGGTCACGACCGGGTGCGGGATCAAAGTGATGCTCGGCATCGCATGGGCGAATTCCGCCAGCGTGCGCGGCATGTGGTAGTTCGAGGTCACGACCAGCAGGGAGCGGAAGCCATGCTGGCGGATCCAGCGCCGGGTTTCGATGGCGTTGCCGATGGTGTTGCGGGCCCGGTAATCGAGGTCGACGCAGCAGGCGAGCAGATCACGCGCAGCGGGGTTGAGCTTGGCGAGCTCCTCGCGGCTGGTCTTCTCGTTGACGCCGCTGATCAGGAGGCGCGCGCCGCGGTCGGCTCCGAGTAGGCCGATGGCGTCGCCGATGCGCTGGGCGCCGCCGGTGACGACCACGATCGCATCGGTCCGTGGCGTCGTCGCCGGCTCCTGCGCGTCGATTGCAGAGGCGAAGCGGACATAGCCGATGGCGAGCAGCAGGGCGCAGACGCCGACGGCGGCCGCGACGATCACGCCCAGGAGCCGCAGCAGCGAGATGCGTGCACCAGGATACGCGCGTCGGGCCGCGGAATCGGACGGCGCCATCGAATGATGGTCGTTTCTGCTGCCGATCATGGCCATAGCGCTCTGAGATAGCGCGGCAATCGGGCACAACGGCGGCAGCTCCATGTCACCCGCCGCCACAGGCGTGAAAGGCGGCCACGGGGCGAGGGGGCTGCGATGCTCATGCCAGCGCCCGCAGGTAGCGGCGCACCGAGAAGCGCGAAACGAGGCCGGCGATTGCCGCGACAATGACCGCGACCAGCACGACCGCAGCATAGCCCGCCCAGCCGATCTCGAAGGCGCCGAACAGGGCCTGGAGCTGCTCCGCCTCCGGCCCCGTGCTCCAGCGCGAGGCGATGAAGCCGAGCAGCGCGATGGCGACGATGGCCGCGAACCCGCCGATCGCCCCGCCCTTCAGCCCCAGCCGGATGAAGCGGCTCTGGAACTCGCGGGCGATGAAATCGTCATCGGCTCCAACGAGATGCAGCACCTCGACGCTGTCGCGGCTGCCCGCCATGGCGCCGCGCGTGGCAAAGGCGACGGCGAGCGCGGTCGTGGTCAGGATCAGCAGGACGACGGCGAAGCCTGAGACGACGATGGTGCCGGCCATGGCCGAAAGCCGCCGGAGCCAGAGCCTGTGGTCGTCGAGAATCGCGGTCGGCACCTCGCGGCGCAGTGCTGGGCCGAAGCTCGCTATGTCAGGGCTGGCGCCGGCCTTGAGCCGGAGCACGATCAGGCGTGGGACTGGCAGCTCGACGAGATCGAGCCCCGTGCCGAGCCAGGGTTCGAGCAGCTTGTCCGACTCGGCCTTGGGAACGGCGCGTACGCCCTCCACACCCTCAAGCTTCTGAGCCATCGCGACGGCGCGTGCCACGTCCTGTTCGATATCGCGGCGCGAATCAGGACGAATCTGGATGGTCATCTCGTTGGAGACAGCGCCGCGCCACTGATCGGAGGCGCGGGCGGCGAGCACGGCCGCGCCGGCGCTCAGCGCCGCCAGAAAGGTCAGGATCGCGATCACGGCCATCAGGGCGCGCCCGGCGACGCTGTCCACGGGGACGAGCGGCTGGTCGCGCCGGAGATTGGCGGGCAGCTTGCGCTCCACCCGCTCGGGCTCGTGATAGCCGATCTCAGTCGTCGACATGGAGGTGCCCGTCGGCCAGCACGAGGCGCGGGGCGTCGTAGATGTCCATCAGGTTGAGATCGTGGGTGGCGATGACCACGGCGGTGCCGAGCTGCTGCAGTTCCATGAACAACCGGAGCAAGCGCCGGCCGAGGCCGGGATCGACATTGCCGGTGGGCTCGTCAGCGAGCAGGAGCTCGGGGCGGCCGATCAGGGCACGCGCGATCGCGGCACGCTGCTTCTCGCCGCCCGAGAGAACGGGCGGCACGGCATGCATGCGCTCGCCGAGGCCGACCCAGCGCAGCAGCTCGACGACCTCGGCGCGATAGCTCGCCTCCTCTTTGCCGAGCACGCGCAGCGGCAGCGCGACATTCTCGTAGACGGTCAGGTGATCGAGCAGCCGAAAGTCCTGGAAGACCACGCCCATGCGGCGGCGGAAGGCGGTTAGCGTGGGCCCGTCGAGGCGCGAGACATCCTGTCCGAACAGGCTGACGAGGCCGCGCGTCGGCTTCAATGCCATCAGGATCAGGCGCATCAGCGTGGTCTTGCCGGCGCCGGAGGGGCCGGTGAGATACTGGAACGAGCGCGGCGCGATGCTGAAATTGATGTCCTTCAGCACCTCCGGGCCCATGCCGTAACGCAGGCCGACATTTTCGAAACGAACCAAGCGGTCTTCCTCGTTCAACCCAGACCCGCGAATCCGCGCCCGATCCTACACCGCGGGCTGGCGGAAAGATCGCGCCCGAAAGAGCTTGTCCCAATGTTTCTTCACGGGACGTTAACCATAAACCGGCCCAATGGAATCCGGCCGTTTTCCGATACCAGCCCCGGCATCCATGCTGATCGTCTGCCCCTCCTGCGCCAGTCAATACGAACTCGATGCGGCGAAGCTCGGGCCGGGCGGCCGCAAGGTTCGCTGCGCGAGCTGCAAGACGTCCTGGCATGTCGAGCCGGAAGCCATATTCCCCGAAGCTCCCAGCGCTGAAGAGACGCAGGCGTTGCTCGAGGAGGAGCTGGTGCGCGCCGCCGCAATCGAGGCCGAGATCAGTGCCGTCACAGCCGAAGCCGATGCAAGGATCGCCGCGGCCGAGGCAGAAGCGGAAGTTGGTGTCGAGGCCAATATCGAAGCCGATGCCGCGCCTGAATCCGACGTCGAGGCGGTCCCGCTCGCGGCCGCGCCTGCTGCGCGTGGCAAGAGGCTTCCGCGCCGGGCGGCCGCATCAAAAAAAGCGATCCCTGGCCGCAGAGGTGCTGCGCTGCCCATAGCCGCGGCGCTGGCAGGTCTCGCGCTGCTCGGCGGTCTCGTCTGGCAGCGCAACGCGGTGGTGCGGATGGCGCCACAGCTTGCGGATGTCTTCGCGATGGCGGGGCTGCCCGTCAATGTCCGGGGCTTGAGTCTGAGCGCAGTCGAGAGCGGGCTCGTCGATGACGGGCAGAGCCGCTATCTCGTTGTCGAGGGCGACGTCACCAACATCACCCGCCGCAGGACCAACGTGCCGCCGATCGAGGTGGCGGTGAACGATGCCGCCGGAACGACGCTCTATAGCTGGACGACGCAGCCGCCACGGCCGACCCTCGAACCGGCCGAGCTCGTCCGCTTCCGCGCAAGGTTGGCTTCTCCACCGGAGAAAGGCCAGTCCGTGCGCGTACGCTTCACTTCCGACGCGACAGCAGCCAATATCCCCCGCACCAACTGAGGCGGCCGGAAAAGCTTGAGCTCCGACGAAACGGGGCGGCCCGGCGCGAGACGGAGACATCATGCCGGAACGGCGGATCAGGGTTCTTTACGACGAGGCCGCGATCGCGCGGCGCAACGACGAGATGGCCAAGGCCATCGCGGCCAGCAATCCGAGAGACCTGCTCGTCGTCGCCGTGCTGAAAGGCAGCTTCATGTTCGCCGCGGATTTGATCCGGGCGATGCATCGCGTCGGCCTCGCGCCGCAGGTCGAGTTCGTGCATCTGTCGAGCTACCGCGCTGGCACCGTGTCCTCGGGGCAGGTCGAGATCCTACGCGACGTGCAGAGCGAAGTGCGCGACCGCGACGTACTGCTGGTCGACGACATCCTCGAATCCGGCCGCACGCTCGCCTTCGCGAAGGATTTGATGGCGGCGCGCGGGGCCGCGAAGGTCTGGAGCGCGGTGCTTCTGGAAAAGCCCGGCAAGCGCGCCGTCAACATCCAGGCGGATTATGTCGGTTTCGAATGCCCTGACCTTTTCGTGGTCGGCTACGGCATGGACGTCGCCCATTCCTATCGGCAGCTGCCCTTCGTCGGCGTGGTCGAGACGGAGGATCAGGCCGGTCTGCCGGGCATCTGAGGAAGTATAAATGTCACGTATCCTGGTCGTCGATGACGAGGAGCCGCTGCGCACGCTGGTGGCGCGCGGCCTCGGCATGGACGGGCATAGCTGCCTCACCGCCGCCGACGGCGCCGAGGCGCTCGACATCCTGATCGCCGAGGAGGGGCGCTTCGACCTGCTGCTGACCGACATCCGCATGCCGCTGATGGACGGGATCGCGCTGGCGCTCGCCGCCAAGCAGCAGTTCCCCGAGCTTACGATCATGCTGATGACGGGCTATGCCGAGCAGCGCGAACGAGCGAAGAGCCTGGAGGCGATCGTGGCCGAAGTGATGACCAAGCCTTTTACCATCGCCGAGCTGCGCACGACCGTGATGAAGGTGATCGAGCGCTCGATCGGGTAGCTGTCAGCGGTTCAGCCACCAGATTGAAGCGTTGAGCAGGGTCGCGAAACAGACCCAGGCGAAATAGGGCCAGAGCAGGTTTGCGGCCAGCCGGTCGAGCGGCCTGAACGTCGCTATCGTGGCGAGGATCGCCGCCAGCAAGGGCAGGATGACGGCCAGGCCAGCGAGCGGGCTGTTGGCGCCGAAGAAGGCGAAAGACCAGGCGATATTCAGCAGGAGCTGCAGGTGGTAGGCCAGCAAGGCGCGGCGGCGCCCCGGCGTGCCGACCGGAGTGCGCAGAATGCGAAATGCCCCAAGCGCCATCAGCGCATAAAGTGCTGTCCAGACAGGCGCGAAAATCCAATTCGGAGGATTGAACGGCGGCTTCGCCAGACCGGCATACCAGCCGGCGATCTGGGGGACCGTGGCCGCGCTGCCGAGGATAGAGGCGGCGACGACCGGCAGAATTGCGATGAGCAAAGCTGCCCAGAGCGGTGTTCGACGTTCGGTCGATAATCCCGGTAGTGTCGTCATACCCCGAAGATGAGTTGGGCGCGGTCGCGCGGCAAGTTCGGCAGGCGACGCCCGGCATGCCGGCTCGTCATGGAACTTTTTCCGGCGAGAGGAAGCCGGCCATTTTCGCCATGGTGCTTTCTCTGGCGGCGAAAATGGTTGATTGGCGATGAAAAACGCCGACTAAAATTGTGGCTGGCCGATAGAGTGGAGGTGGTTATAGACACAGGCCGCATCGCGACGCGCAGCAGGAAGAGACCGGAGAGAGCATGACCACCAAGAGCTGGAACCCCCGGAGCCTCGCCGCGCAGGCCATGGGCAAGATCGACCCGCAGACCCGTGCCGTGGTCCCGCCGATCCATGTCTCGACGACCTATATCCGCGACGAGGACAATGGCTACTCCTCCGGCTTCATCTATGGCCGACCGGACAATGAGACGGTGCGCGAGTGCGAGAGCGTGCTCGCCATGCTGGAAGAGGCGAAGGCCGGCGCCCTGCTGTTCGGTTCGGGGATGGCGGCTGCGACGGCGGTGTTCCAGGCGCTGTCGCCCGGCGACCATGTCGTGGCGTCCAAGGTGATGTACTGGGCGCTGCGCGCCTGGCTGCTGACCGAGGCGACGCGCTGGGGGCTGAAGATCGATTTCGTCGAGACCGACGATCTCGCTGCGCTCAAGGCCGCGGTGACGCCAGGCGCGACCAAGCTCGTCTGGGCCGAGACGCCGTCGAACCCGCTCTGGACCATCACCGACATCGCCGCCGCGGCTGAGATCGCCCACGCTGCGGGTGCCAAGCTCGCGGTCGACTCGACCTGCGCCTCGCCGGTGCATACGCGCCCGCTGACGCTCGGCGCCGACATCGTAATGCATGCCGCCACCAAGGTGCTGAACGGCCATTCCGACGTGGTCGCGGGCGTGCTCTGCGCCCGCGAGGACGATGAATTCTGGAATCGCGTCAAGACGGTGCGGAAGGGGCAGGGCGGCATCCTCGGCCCGTTCGAGACCTATCTCCTGATGCGCGGCCTACGCACGCTCCATGTCCGGCAGGAGCGGCAGTCGGCCTCGGCGATGGAGCTGGCGCAGCGCCTTTCGGCCCATCCGCGCGTGGCCCGCGTGCTCTATCCTGGCCTGCCGCAGCATCCGGGCCATGACATCGCGGCCCGCCAGATGGAGAATGGCTTCGGCTACATGCTCTCGGTTCAGGTCACCGGCGGCGAGGCCGCGGCGATCAAGACCGCGGCGCATGTCGGGCTCTACAAGCGCGCGACTTCGCTCGGCGGCGTCGAGAGCCTGATCGAGCATCGCGCTTCGATCGAGGGTGCGGGCTCGCCCTGCCCGACAGACCTGCTGCGCCTCTCGACCGGCATCGAGCATGTCGAGGATCTCTATGCGGATCTCGATCAGGCGCTGAAGTCGGGGCACGGCTGAGGCGTTTGCCGTCATGGCCGGGCCTGACCCGGCCATCTCGGAACCAGATGACGCTGGTTTTCGAGATGCTCGGGGCAAGCCCGAGCATGACGGTGGATGTCAGCCCCAGATCCCCTTCGCCCGCCCGAGATAGCGCGTCCGCTCGGCAAGCCCGTTGCGGCCGCCGTTGATGAGCTTCGTCACCTGCGCGACGTCGTCGGCATCGGCGGCAGGGTTGATGTCGCTCTCGGTCCAGTAGGCGAAGGCGACGGCGAGCGAGATGGCGGGTTCCTTCGCCCGCTCCGGTTCGGCTTCCAGGTCGATGTCGAGGATCTCGCCAAAGCGGCGGTAATTGGCGCGTCCGGTGAGCTGGAAGATGCCGCGGCCGTGATAGCGCAGGCCATCGCCCGCCTGGACATTGCCGAGGTCGCGACGGCCCTCGTAGCGGATGAAGTAGGCCGGGCCGCCATATTCCTCCAGCGTCCGGAAGCCGTCGGTCTCATGAGCCGCCTGCGCCAGGAAATGGCAGAGGCGCAACCGGGTGGTGACCTCGTGCTCCTCGGCGAGCCGGTCGAAGCGTTCGGCGATGCCGGCGAGGATCGCGGGGTTGGCCGAGGGGGTGAGACGCAGGAGGCGCTCGCCGGTGACCGCGAGGTCCGGCGACACCGCGTCTCCGAACCCGATGAATGCTGCCAGACCCCGCATCGACATGATGGCTTCTCCCGCAAAGGGCGCCATCATCGCGATGCCCCGGATGGCGGGGAGAAAGCGGGGAGACTATCCCCGCAGATGAAGCTCCGTTCCGTGAACGGGCAGATGCGGGATGCCCGCTTCGCCGACCGCGGTGTATTCGGTCTCGATCGAGGAGGCATGCGCCCGGTGATCGAAGCCGTAGATATGGATCGAGATCGCGTCTCCGCGGCCGGCATTGCGCACGCGGTGGATGTTCGGGCCTGAGGGCAGCATGCAGGCGACATAGCCCGCTTCGCGCTGCTGCTCCCCGGTCGCCACGGCCTGCGTCGCGTTGATGGCGCGATACCAGGTCTCGGTGACGGTGCCGGAGATCACGCCGAAACAGCAGGAGCAGTGGTGGTCATGGATGCAGGTGGTCGAGCCTTCGCCCCAGACCATTGCCCAGACGCTGACCTCGTCGTCGCCGGCGAGCAGATTGCGGGCATAGCAGCCTTGCTTGCGCTCGAGCGGCAGCGATGTGATCAGCCCCGGCATGGCGACGAGCTCGCGCAGGACGCTGCGCGCGGCGGCGAGATAATCCTGCGAGAGCGTGCCCTCGTCGGTGCGCAGGCTGCGCAGCACGGCCTCGCGTCGCTCTTCGGCCAGAAGCCCCTGCATTCCCCTGATTCCCCCCCCCCGAAATCCGATCCGAAAAGGATAGCTCCGAGGACAGGAACCAGTTTGCGAGTTTTTCGGCCTCTGGGCCTGATGTTAGAAAATGAAACTCAGATTGCGCTGATGTGTAGAAAATTATTGCTTCGTGCTTCGCCGCAGCGATATTCGAATCTCAGGTTATGGGGTTCCAATGAGCAAGCTCGACGCTTTCGACCTGCGCATCCTGGCGCGGCTGCAGGAGGATGCGAGCCTGCCTCTTGCGGAGCTGGCGGAGGCGGTCGGTCTTTCGCCGACGCCATGTTGGCGGCGTGTGCAGAAGCTGGAGGCGGGTGGGTTTATCCGCAAGCGCGTCGCGCTGCTCGATCGTGAGCAGCTCAAGGCCGGCGTCACGGTCTTCATCGCGGTCCGGACCGCACGCCATTCGATGGAGTGGCTGGAGCGTTTCCATGCGGCCGTGCAGGACTTGCCGGAGATCGTCGACTTCTACCGGATGAGCGGCGAGATCGACTATCTGCTCAAGGCCTATGTCTCCGATATCGCCGCCTATGACGTGCTCTACAAGAAGCTGATCTCGCGCATCGACCTCAGCGACGTCACCTCGATGTTCGCGATGGAGGAGCTGAAGTCGACGACGGCGATCCCACTGGGATTCGCCGGCAGCTGAGGCGGCACTGGCCCAAACAGGAAAGGGAGCGGCGAGCCGCTCCCTTTCCGCCCCAGCCTATAGGACAACGCCTCGTATCGGCTCAGAAACGATAGGTGATACCGGTGGCGATCAGCCAGGGGTCGATCTTGACCTTGCCGGAGACCAGCCCGTTGTTCACCTTCACCTTCGGCTCCAAAAAGATCTTCTTCACGTCGAAGTTGAAGCCCCAATGCTTGTCGATCATGTAGTCGAAACCGGCCTGGAGGGCGAGACCGAAGGAATCCTTCAGGTCGAAATCGGTGAAGCCACCCTTGGCCTTCTCGTTGAAGAAGACGGTGTAGTTTACGCCAGCGCCGACATAAGGCTTGAAGGCGCCGAAATCGGTGAAGTGGTACTGCAGGGTCAGGGTCGGCGGCAGCAGCCAGGCCGAGCCGATCTTGCTGCCGGCGAGGGCGCCTGCGCCCTTCACGTTATGCGGCGTGACACCGAGGATGAGCTCGGCGGCGATGTTCTTCGTGAAGAAATAGGTGATGTCGAGCTCGGGCACGATCGAGTTCGAGATATCGACCTTGCCGCCGACGACCGGCGCGCCGCCGAGCTTCAGGCTGGCGTCCTCCTGCGGGATGACGGCAAGCGCGCGGCCGCGGATCATCCACGGGCTCCAGCTGTCCAGCACCGGGGCGATCGGCGCGCCCTTCTTCGTCGGCAGGTCGCCTGCCTGTGCGGCGCTGAGCGCCGTGGCGCTCAAGAGCGCGGCGGCAAGAGAAAGACGGATCGAACGAGACATCATCGGCGGCAGCCCCCAGAGTAGCGAGCTGCGACACCCCGTCGGCGCGGCGGCTCATGCCCCATGAGCGCCCGTTTGCTGCGCGGCGAATTGATCCGGATCAAACCGAAAGCCGGCTTTCGCCGGCTGTCGCTTTCAGGTCACAGCGCAGAGTCCGTTTGAGCCCCCTCAGCCCTCATCCTGAGGAGCAAGCTGACGGCTTGCGTCTCGAAGGATGCTTCAGGAGGTCCTGGGGCCATCTGGAACATCCTTCGAGACGCCGCTTCGCGGCTCCTCAGGATGAGGGCTGAGATATCCAGGAGGCTCTCAGCCCTTGGCGACCTTCTGATAGTCCTTGATGTCGGAGAAGCGGACATCCGGTGCGCGCTCGGCGTCGTATTTCAGCGTGAACTGCGACGAGGCCATGAAGACCGGGTCGCCGTCGAGATCATCCGCCATGACCGAAGGCTTGGCCTGTACGAATTTCTGCAGCGCGACCTTGTCGTCGGCGGAGACCCAGCGGGCGATGGCGAACTGGCAGGGCTCGAAGTCGATCGGCAGTGAATACTCCGCTTCCATGCGCTCCTTGAGCACGTCGAGCTGGAGCGCGCCGACGACGCCGACGATGGCGGGTGCGCCGTCATGCGGCAGGAAGATCTGGACGACGCCTTCCTCCGCCATCTGCTGCAGCGCCTCGCGCAGCTTCTTGGCCTTCATCGCGTCCTTGAGCTTGACGCGGCGCAGGATTTCCGGGGCGAAGCTCGGCACGCCCTTGAAGACGATGTCCTCACCCTCGGTCAGCGTGTCGCCGATGCGCAGCGTGCCATGGTTCGGCAGGCCGACGATGTCGCCGGCGAAAGCCTCCTCGGCGATCGAGCGGTCGCGGGCGAAGAAGAACTGCGGCGCGTTGAGCGGCATCGGCTTGCCGGTGCGGACCAGCTTCGCCTTCATGCCGCGGGTCAGCTTGCCCGAGCAGACGCGCATGAAGGCGATGCGGTCGCGGTGGTTCGGGTCCATGTTCGCCTGAATCTTGAAGACGAAGCCGGTCATCTTCGGCTCGGCCGCCTCGATCGGGCGCTTGTCGGAAGCTTGAGCCCGCGGGCTCGGCGCATAGGCGCCGAGCGCATCGATCAGGTCACGCACGCCGTAGTCGCGCAGCGCGGCTCCCCAGTAGAGCGGTGTCAGGTGCCCTTCGCGGAAGGCCTGGAGGTCGAAGGGCTTCAGGCCCTCGCTGGCGAGGAAGACCTCTTCGCGCCAGCTCTCGGCGCCGCCATCGGGAAGCATCTCGTCGAAGAAGGGATCATCCCAGCCGTTGACGCGCTTGTCCTCGGCGTTCTCGTCGCCCTTCTGGTTGCGGCGGAAGGCCGAATTCTTGAGATCATAGGTGCCGACGAATTCGCGGCCGCGCCCGACCGGCCAGGTCATCGGCGCGACATCGAGCGCCAGCGTGGTCTCGATCTCGTTGATGAGGTCAAATGGATCGCGCGTCTCGCGGTCGACCTTGTTGATGAAGGTGACGATCGGGATGTCGCGCAGGCGGCAGACCTCGAAGAGCTTCTTGGTCCGGTCCTCGATGCCCTTGGCCGCGTCGATGACCATGACCGCGCTGTCGACCGCCGTCAGGGTGCGGTAGGTGTCTTCCGAGAAGTCCTCGTGGCCTGGCGTGTCGAGCAGGTTGAAGACATGGCCGCCGTACTCGAAGGTCATCACCGAGGTAACGACCGAGATGCCGCGCTGGCGCTCGATCTTCATCCAGTCCGAGGAGGTCTGGCGGCGGCCCTGCTTGGCGCGCACTTCGCCGGCGAGCTGGATCGCGCCGCCGAAATAGAGCAGCTTCTCGGTCAGCGTGGTCTTGCCCGCGTCCGGGTGCGAGATGATGGCGAAGGTGCGCCGGCGCGCATGCGGCGCGGCATCGGCCGCCGACGCCTGGCTGGTCAAGAGATCGGTCATGGCCGGTGTGAAGACAGGATGCGCCGGGCGAAGTCAATCGGCCAGAGCGTCACCCGGCCGTCGCGAAGGGCCGGCGGGCGCCTCCCGCTCACGGTTCCGTGAGGATTTCCGGAGATTTCGTGAGCGGAACAAGCTGGCTTGTGGCCACATTCTCTCCGGCATTCTGCCCGCGATCACGAGAAGGGGACTGGCATGGCGACTGCCGCTTCCGCCGAACCGCAGCCGACACTTTCCGTCTTCGATGCCGTTACGATCATGGTGGGGATCGTCGTCGGCATCGGCATCTTCAAGACACCATCGCTGATCGCGGCCAATGTCGGCAGTGAGGCGGCTTTCATCGGCGTTTGGGTCGCGGGCGGCCTCGCCACGCTGATCGGCGCGCTCTGCTATGCCGAACTCGCCGCGGCGCATCCCCATGCCGGGGGCGAATACCATTTCCTGTCGCGTGCCTATGGCAGGCCGGTTGCGATGCTGTTCGGCTGGGCGCGCGGCGCGGTAATCCAGACCGGCGCCATCGCCGCGGTCGCCTTCGTGCTCGGCGATTATGCGGCGCAGGTGGCTCCGCTCGGGCCTTATGGTCCGGCGATCTATGCTGCGCTTTCGGTCGTCGCGCTGACGGCGCTGAACGTGGCCGGCACGGTCCAGAGCAAGAGGATGCAGATCGCGATGACCTTCATCGAGGTCGGAGCGCTTGGCGCGATCATCCTGATCGGCTTGTTCTGGGGCGGCGAGGCACGGCCGCCGGCCGCGACGAGCGCGGCGCCGGAAGCGGCGATCGGGCTCGCGATGGTCTTTGTGCTGCTCACCTATGGCGGCTGGAACGAGGCGGCCTATCTCTCCGGAGAGCTGAAGGACCCGGCGCGCAATATGGTGCGGGTGCTCGCCATCGGCACGGCGATCCTGATTGCGCTCTATGTGCTCGCCAACCTCGCTCTGCTGGCCATCCTGGGGCTCGACGGCCTACGTGGCTCGCAGGCCGTCGCGGCCGACATGATGCGGCTGGTCGCTGGCGAGCCCGGCGCGAAGATCGTCAGCCTCGCCATCGTGGCGGCGGCGCTCTCGACGCTGAACGCTACGATCTTCACCGGCGCGCGCGTCTATTTCGCCATGGCGCGGGATCTCACATTGTTGCCGCGCGTCGGAGAATGGGACGAGCGCGGCCGGGCGCCGGCCAACGGCCTCCTTCTTCAGGGCGCGGTCGCGCTACTGCTCGTCGGCTTCGGGGCGGCGAGCCGCAACGGCTTCCAGGCGATGGTGGATTACAGTGCGCCGGTATTCTGGGCCTTCCTGCTGCTGGTCGGCGCCGCCCTGCCGATCCTGCGATGGCGCGAGCCGGACCGGAAGCTGCCCTTCCGCGTGCCGCTCTATCCGCTGACGCCGCTGCTGTTCTGCGCGGGCTGCCTCTACATGCTCCATGCGAGCCTTGCTTACACCGGCAGCGGCGCCCTGATCGGCCTGGCCGTGGTGCTGGCCGGGCTGCCGCTTCTGCTGTTCCGGCGCCGGAGCGAGGTGCCGCCGACGCAGCTGCCAGAATCGGCCCGGCCTGCCGCAGCCGAATAACACCGTCCGACAGGGAGAGACCGCATGAAGACCCTTCGCATTCTCGCTGCCGCCTGCGCCATCAGCGTTCTAGCGCCGGCCGCAGGGCTGGCGCAGCCGGTGCAGGCGACGAAGAACCCCGCCGCCGTGCCGGATTACGTTCCGCGCTCCGGCCAGCCGGGCAAGGACGTGGTGTGGGTGCCCACCCAGCAGACGTTGGTCAACCGCATGCTCGACATGGCCGGCGTGACCAAGGACGACTACCTGATCGATCTCGGTTCAGGTGACGGGCGTACGGTCATCACAGCGGCCAAGCGCGGCGTCAGAGCGCTCGGCATCGAATACAACCCCGACCTCGTCACGGTGTCGCGGCGTGCGGCCGAAGGGGAAGGTGTCTCCGACAAGGCGCGCTTCGTCCAAGGCGATATCTTCGAGACCAATTTTAGCGAGGCGACCGTGCTGACGCTGTTCCTGCTGCCGGACCTCAACCTGAGGCTCCGGCCGACGATCCTGGACATGAAGCCCGGCACGCGGGTGGTCTCCAACACCTTCACCATGGACGACTGGGAGCCGGACGAGACCGCCGTGGTGGCCGACAACTGCTCGACCTATTGCCGCGCCTATCACTGGGTCGTGCCGGCCAAGGTCTCGGGGACCTGGCGCCTTGGCGATGGCGAACTCAAGCTGAATCAGAAATTCCAGATGCTCGCGGGAACGCTGACGCGCGAGGGCCAGTCGCATTCGATCACCGAAGCGAAGATGAAAGGCAGCGAGATCAGCTTCCTCGCCGGTGGGCGGCGCTATACGGGCCGGATCGAGAACGACCGCATGAGCGGACGCCACGAGAGCGCTGGCACCAGCCAGGATTGGCAGGCGACGCGGGCCGACGGCTAGTGCCGATTAAGCGAGGAGCCGCGCGTCATCCCGGACAAGCCGCGTAGCGGCGCAGATCCGGGATCCATCATAGAGCGCCGAACCCTCCGATGGATCCCGGCGCTCCGCTTCGCTGCGGCCGGGATGACGGGGCGGCTCCGAGCTAAATCAGGACGGCTCAGTTCTTCAACCGGTAGCCGGTGCGGAAGATCCAGCCGACGCCGGCGATGCAGGCGGCGAGAAAGACGAGCGTCATGCCCAGGCTGACACTGATGCTGACATCGGCATGACCGAAGAAGCTCCAGCGGAAGCCGCTGATCAAGTAAACGACCGGGTTGAACAGCGTCACCGTCTGCCAGAAGGGCGGCAGCATCGCGATCGAGTAGAAGGAGCCGCCGAGGAAGGCGAGCGGGGTCACGATCAAGAGCGGGATGACCTGTAGCTTCTCGAAGCCGTCGGCCCAGATGCCAATGATGAAGCCGAACAGGCTGAAGGTCGTCGCCGTCAGGATGAGGAAGAGCAGCATCATCAACGGATGCTCGATCCTCAGCGGTACGAAGAAGGTCGCCGTCGCCAGGATGATGAGGCCGAGGAGGATCGATTTCGACGCGGCCGCCCCGACATAGGCGATCACCGCCTCCCACCAGGCCACCGGCGCGGAGAGCAGCTCGTAGATCGTGCCGGTGAACTTCGGGAAATAGATCGCGAAGGAGGCATTGGCGATGCTCTGCGTCAGCAGCGAGAGCATGATCAGCCCCGGCACGATAAAGGCGCCGTAGGGCACGCCCTCGACCGCCTGCATGCGCGAGCCGATCGCGCCGCCGAAGACGATGAAATAGAGCGAGGTCGAGATCACCGGCGAGACGATGCTCTGCAGCGGCGTGCGCCAGGTGCGCGCCATCTCGAAGCGGTAGATCGCGGCGATCGCGTGGAAATTGAAGCTCAAGGCGCTCATGCCCGCTCCTTGACCAGGCTGACGAAGATGTCCTCGAGCGAACTCTGGCTGGTGCTCAGGTCGCGGAAGCGGATGCCGGCTTCGGAAAGCCCCTGCAGCAGCGTGGTGATGCCGGTTCGTTCGGCCTGGGTGTCGTAGGTGTAGACGATCTCGCCGCCATCGGTGGAGAGCTTGAGGCCGAATTCCGCGAGGGTATCCGGCAGGGCGGAGAGCGGCTGCTGGAGCTGGAGCGTGAGCTCCTTCTTGCCGAGCTTGCGCATCAGCTCGGCCTTCTCCTCGACCAGGATGATCTCGCCCTTGGAGATGACGCCGACGCGGTCGGCCATCTCCTCGGCCTCTTCGATGTAGTGGGTGGTCAGGATGATGGTGACGCCTTCGTCCCGCAGGCGGCGCACCATCTGCCACATGTCCTGCCGGAGCTCGACGTCGACGCCGGCGGTCGGTTCGTCGAGGAAGAGGATGCGGGGCTCATGGGCGAGCGCCTTGGCGATCATCACGCGCCGCTTCATGCCGCCGGAGAGCCGGCGGATCTGGGTGTCCTTCTTGTCCCAGAGCGAGAGCTCCTTGAGGATGCGCTCGACCAGGGCCGGGTCCCGCGGCTTGCCGAAGAGGCCGCGGCTGAAATTCACCGTCGCCCAGACCGTCTCGAAGGCGTCGGTGGTCAGCTCCTGCGGCACGAGGCCGATGGCGGCGCGCGCCGCGCGATAGTCGCGGACGATGTCGTGACCATCGGCGAAGACCGTGCCGCTGCTCGGCCGCACCAATCCGCAGATGATGCTGATCAGCGTGGTCTTGCCGGCACCATTCGGGCCGAGCAGGGCGAAGATCTCGCCCCGCCTGATTTCAAGATCGACGGTCTTCAGCGCGCTGAAGCCGGTGGCATAGGTCTTCGACAGTCCGGAGACTGCGATGATCGGCTCTGCCGTCGCGAGGGAGAGGGGGGCGGAAGACATGGGGCGCATATAGGCCAGCTCGGGGCAGGTTGCGATGGCAGGGCGTGTGCCGGAAATGCATGGCTGCCTGTCAGGCCGTGGCGGGAGGCTCTCATAAGCGAAGGCCGGGCGCTGGCCCGGCCTTGCTTGTCGGATTCCTATTTCATGAAGAACCACAACAGGATGATGATGGGGATCGGAACACCGACAAGCCACAGAATGATCGAGCGCATGAGCAGCCCCTTGTTGCAAGGATGATGCTGCGGCAACGCAAGCGGACAAACGAAAGTTCCTAGAAGGCCTCCGCGCTCGGGTGCCAGAGCGGCCGGTAGCTGTTTGCAAATGCCGCCAAAGTGGCGGGAGGTGTCAGCACCGTCGCGAGGCCCGAGGGGCGTTCGCGGCGGCTGGTGTAGCCGCCCGGGGACCAGAGCAGCGCGTCGCCGCCGCGCAAAGCGAGGAACCCGGCGCCGTCTGCGGAAACCAGCATTGCGCCGTCGGGAAGCTGGTCCGCGGGCAGGCGATGGGTCCGCTTCGTCCGGCCGTCGCGACGCTCGGCATCGAGGATGCGGTCGATTTCCGGAAAGAGCGGCGTTTCCGCGAGCCCAAGCCCCTTCACCAGAGCCCCGCGATAGGCGAGCGCGTCGCTGCGGCGGCATTCCATGCAGGGCCGATGGCCGGCGGCGAGCGCCGTAACCTCGTCGCAGAAGAAGAGCTCGGTGTAACCCCGGCCCCAGACCTTGCGCCGGCGGCCCTTGAAGGACAGCACGCAGCAGAGCCACTGGCGCGTTGCCTGGATGCGCGTGGGCACGGCATGGCTTGCTGGATCGTGGAAGCGGCCGCCGCGATTGCCGTACATCGTGCCGCGAGCTGGATCGGCGAAGAGCGTGCCGTCCGGCCTGACGCGATTAGGAAGGGGCATGATAAGGGCTCCTCGGGATGAGGGCTTGAGACTTTGACTGCGACACTAGCCGGCCCGGCGTCAGGTTGCGGCAGGGGTGCCGGGCGGCAATGTTTCGAGGATCGCTGCAGCTTCCCCTTAACGCTAGGAGCAATCGGCTGCCGTTCCCTAAGGCATTTGAAGTATTTTCTGCGGCATCCCTTTCAGCGCCATGAGATGCGGAGCCGGTTAGCGCCGATGACGAGCTATATTCCACTGATCCTGTTCACGGTGCTGACGAATGCGGCTGCCCAACTGATGCTGAAGCGCGGCATGAGCGGGATGGGCGGCTTCGATATCGCCAATGACGGGCTGATCGGCACGGTCTTCCGCGTCGTCTTCAATCCCTTCGTCTTCGCGGGCTTGTGCACCTTCGTAATCAGCATGGCCTCGCATCTGATCGTGCTCTCCAAGGTGCAGATCAGCTACGCTTACCCGTTCCTGAGCCTCGCCTATGTGGTTGTCGCGGCTTATGCCTATTTCGTTTTCAACGAGGATCTGAGCCCGACGCGCATCGCCGGCATCGGCTTGATCGTGCTCGGCACCATCTTTATCGCCCAAAGCTGAGGGAAACATGGACCTGATCGTACGCCTGTTCCTGCGCCTCGGCGCCCTGTTCGAGCCGCCGGCCGCTCCGCAGCCCATCCCGGTCCCGGTGCGCAACCCGCGTAGGCGCCTGCCGGTCGACAGCCGAGGCTGAAGCGATGAAGCACATCATCATCGGCGGCGACGGCTTCGTCGGCTCGCGTCTGGCGGCGGATCTCGTCGCCATGGGCGAGGAGGTCCTCGTCGCGGACATCCAGAAGAGTGGCCATGCGCATTATGCCACGGTGCCCTTCCTCAAGATCGACGTGACCAAGCCGGACAGCGTCGAGACGATCCCGCTTTCGCTGGAGGATCTGGTCTACAACCTCTCGGCCAAGATGCTCTCGCCGATCGTGACACGGGCGGAGCGGCACGAATTCTTCTGGCCGGTGAATTATCACGGCACCCAGAACATCTTGCACTGGATGGAGAAGAAGGGCGCAAACCGGCTCGTCCACTTCACCACCGACATGATCTACGGCCATTCGGTCACCGTGCCGCAGGACGAGACGCATCCGGCGAAGCCGCTGGGCGAATATGGCGAGAGCAAGCTCGCAACCGAGCGCCTCGCCGACGAGTATCGGGCGAAAGGTTTCCAGATCCCGATTTTCCGCCCGCGGCTGATCATCGGGCCGGGCCGGCTCGGCATCCTGGTCAAGCTGTTCAAGCTGATCGACATGAATCTGCCGGTGCCGATGATCGGCGGGGGCAACAACCCGTATCAGTTCATCTCGGTCTTCGACTGCGCCAGCGCCTGCGTCGCGGCCTGGAAGGCAGGTTTCCCGAACGAGGCCTACAACCTGGGCTCCGACGATCCGCCGCCGGTGAAGAAGCTGCTCGGCGACCTGATCAAGCATGCCGGCTCGAAATCGATCCTGCTGCCGACGCCCGCGCCGCTGGTGAAGCTCACCCTCGACGCGCTCGACGCGATCAACATGCCGATCATGGACCCGGAGCAGTACAAGATCGCCGACGAGATCTGCATCCTCGACACGTCGAAGGCGAAGCGTGAGCTCGGCTGGAAGCCGCAATATCGCGACGAGGACATGCTGCTCGCCGCCTATACCGAATACCGCAAGGCCAAGGATGGCCAGAAATCGGCCGAGAGGAGCCTCGCCGCATGAGCATGCCCGCCTTCAAGCCCGAGGATGCGCCCATGACGACCGCCCGGCCGCAGCTCATCAGCGTGGAAGCCGCCAAGCAGCTCGACGCCGCGCAGGTGAAGGAGCTCTTCGCCGCCCATATCAACCCCGGTCAGCTGCATTTCCTGAAGCTGCTCGGCTTCGACAAGATCCTCGTCGATCGTGCCGAGGGCATGCACTACATCACCAAGGACGGCCGCAAGATCCTCGATTTCTTCGGCGGCTTCTGCTCGGTCGCCTTCGGGCATAATCATCCGCGCATCATCGCCGCGCGGCAGAAATTCCAGGACGAGAACCGCCATGAGATCTGCATGGCGTTCATGTCGCAATACGCCTCTGCGCTGGCTAAGAACCTCGCCACCATCGCGCCGGGCGATCTCGACATGGTGTTCCTCGGCTCGACCGGCTCGGAAGCGATGGAAGCGGCGCTGAAGGTCGCCGAGCAGGCGCAGGGACCGACCAAGTCGAAGATCCTGCACGCCGCGAACTCCTTCCACGGCAAGACCAAGGGCGTGCTCTCGGTCACGGATTCGACGCTCTACCAGTCGCAGTTCAAGCTGGTCGAGAACCGGGTCAAGGTGCCCTTCGGCGACATCGAGGCCGTGCGGCAGGCGCTGGAGAGCGATCCCTCGATCGGCATCGTCGTGATGGAGACGATCCAGGGCGGTGGCGGCATCGTCGAGGCGCCGGAGGGCTTCTGGCGCGAACTGCGGGCGCTCTGCGACAAGCATGGCGTGCTCTGGGTTGCCGACGAGGTGCAGTGCGGGCTCGGCCGCACCGGCCAGTTCTTCGCCTTCGAGCGTGACGGGGTGGTGCCGGATGTGACCGCGCTCGCCAAGGCGCTTGGTGGTTCCAAGGCGGCGATGGGTGCGATGATCGCCCGGCGCGATATCTATATGAAGGCCTATGGCAAGCCGAAATCGGCGCTGATCCATGCCCAGGCGACGTTCGGGGGCATGGGCGAGGCCTGCGTCTCGGCGATCGAGGCCCTCAACGTCCTCTATGACGAGGATCTGATGGGCAATGCCAAGCGACAGGGCGATTATCTGATCGAGCGACTCAACGCGCTGCGGGCCAAATACCCGACCCTGCTCAAGGAGATTCGCGGGCGCGGGCTTATGCTCGGCATCGAATTCCAGGACATCAGCGAGACCATGCCTTTCGGCGTGAAGCACATGGTCGCGCTGCTCGACGACAAGCTCAAAGGTTCGCTTTGCGGCTTCGTCGGAGCGCTGCTGTTGAAGGAGCACGACGTGCTCGTCGCCTTCACCGAATACAACCGCAACGTTATCCGGCTCGAGCCGCCGCTGATCGTGACCCGCGAGCAGTGCGATCAGTTCATCGCAGCGTTCGAGGACGTGTTGTCGCGCGGCGTCACCGGCATCGTCACCGGCTATCTGCGCAAGGTCGCTGCCGCGAAGGGCTGAGCGCGGCAGGAGCCGAAATGAAGAAAGGGCCGGCTCGCGCCGGCCCTTTGCTTTTGGAAGTGAGGGCTCAGTAGTAGCCGCAGACCCGGCGCCAGCCGACCACGTTGCCCCAGCGGTCGAGGCGCTCGACCATGTCGCAGGAGCGGACGGGGCGGGCATAGTAGCCGTAGCCATAGGCGGGCTGAGCGGCCGAGGCGATGATGGCACCGGCGGCGAGCGCGCCGACCACGCCGGCTCCGACGCCCCAGCCGCGGTGGCCGTAGCCGTAGCCATAGCCCCAGCGCGGGCGCGCCTCGGCGCCCGAAGCGATGAAGGTGGTGGCCAGCGTCGCGGCGGCGAGGGTGGCGAGGAGGGTCTTGCGAAGCGTCGTCATGTTCGTTTCTCCCGATCAGTCGAGAGCGAACGGCTCGCCCTCCATGCCTATTGGTCGTGGAGCGAGACAGGAAGGTTCAAAAAGAGCCTGGAATTTTCAACCGGCGGTGACGCGGCGCCAGAAATCCGAGGAGAAGCCCGGGTCGATATGGCGTGCGAAATCGCGCCAGTGCGGGAAGGACCCTTCGAAGGTCGCGGGCGGCATGCGCGCATCCTTGTAAGGGTTGACGCGGCCGCCGGCTGCCAGGGTGATGCGATCGAGCTCGGCGAGCAACCGGGCTGTGCGCTCGCCACGGTTGGGAAAATCGAGCGTGAGCGTGGCACCGGGCATGGGGAAGGACATCAGCCCCGGCGACGACTTGGCCCCGAAGATCTTCAGCACGGTCAGGAAGGAGGCTTCTCCGGCGACGAGCGTCCGGCGCAGCATATCCGTTACTGCCTCGCGCGCATCGTCCAATGGCACGACGCATTGAAACTGCCTCAGCCCTTTCGGTCCATAGGCTCGGTTCCAGTCGCGGATGCGGTCGAGCGGATAGAAGAAGGGACGATAGTGAATGCGGTGCGCTTCCGGGCTGCTCGGCTGGCTGTTGCGGTAGAGCCAGTTGAAGGCACTGAGCGTCGCGCGGTTGATCAGCGGGAAGGGCGGTGTCAGCGGGAAGGGCAGCGTGCGGGCCGCGCGCGGCGGCGGATCGAGCGAGACCGGCGCGTGGTTGGCACGGAAGAAGACGCCGCGGCCAAAGTTCCGGCCGTCGGCAAGCGAATCGATCCAGGCGACGGTGTAGTCGTGGCTCGCATCGGATTCGGCCGCGATCTCGAAGAAGCGGTTCAGGCTGTCGAAATGCAGCACCTCCTGCAGCATCTGCGCGGAAGCGATCGGCATGAGCTGCAGCGTGACCTGCGTGATGAGCCCGGTCAGGCCGAGGCCGCCGATCGTGGCGGTGAAGAGCTCGGCGTTGAGGTCCGGCGCACAGATCTGGCGCTTTCCGTCGGAACGCATCAGCTCGAGCGCGCGGACATGGCTGCCGAAGGTCCCGGCCGCGTGATGGTTCTTGCCATGGACGTCGTTGGCGATCGCGCCGCCGATGGTGACGAGGCTGGTGCCGGGCGTGACCGGCGGAAACCAGCCTGCGGGCACGGCGAATTCGAGCAGGCGGTCGAGCCGCAGGCCGGCGCCGCATGTGAGCAGACCGCTCTCGCGGTCGAAAACATGGATATCGGCGAGGTCGCGGGTGTCGATCAACGCCCCGCCATCGTTCAGGCAGGAATCGCCATAGGAGCGGCCATTGCCATAGGCCAGCGCCGGGCTGCGATGTCGCCCCGGGCCGTCGAGCCAGTCCTGTGCCGAGACGATTTCGCTGCCGCGAGCGACCAGCCCGCCCCAGGAGCGATAGTCCCCCGCCGAAGAAGAGCTCACGGCAAGACCGCCGCCACGATCATGATAGCCACCACCAGCAGGCCCATGATCTGGCTGCGCCAGTCCCGGATCATGAAGACGAGGGGGTCGTCGGGCATTTGCCCGCGCCGGGCCAGGAACCAGATGCGTGCCATCTGGTAGAGAATAATCGGGCAGACCAGCCAGATCACCTCCGGATGGCGATAGAGCTGCTTGACGGCGGCGCTGTCGACATAGAGCGCCATGATCAGCGCGCAGGTGCAGCCCGAGGCCATGCCGAGCTGGGAAAGAGCCTCGATATCCTCGGCGTGATAGCCACGGCCGGCGCTCTTCAGTCCGGACTGGTCCTGTGTGATCCGGAGCTCGGCATAGCGCTTCACCAGCGCAAGGCTCAGGAACAGGAACATCGAGAAGGCGAGCAGCCAGGAGGAAACCGGAATGGCCGCCGCCGCATTGCCGACAAGGATACGCAGCGTGTGCATGGAGGCGAGGCCGAGCACATCGACGAGAAGCTTGCGCTTCAGCACCAGCAGATAGGCGAGCGCCAGCACGAGATAGGCCGTCAGCGCGAGCAGGTAGATCTTGGGCTGAGGCACGAACCAGGCGGTCGAGAAGGCAGCGATCAGCAGAGCCGGAACGGCGGCATAGGCTTGCGTGGCGGTGATCTCGCCGGCCGCAAGCGGCCTCTTGCATTTCGTCGGGTGGCGCCGGTCGGCCTCGACATCCTTGATGTCGTTGAGGAGATAGATCGCCGAAGCCAGCAGGCTGAAGGCGACGAAGGCGACGACGCCGTGCAAGAGCGCCGTCGGATCGAAGACTTCATGGTTCAGCAGGATCGGGACGAAGACCAGGCCGTTCTTGAGCCAGTGATGCGGCCGCATCGCCCTGATCATTGCGGTCACAGACATAGTCCCGGCCCGTCGCTCCCTGCCTTTTTCTGCGGGCCTTATGTCGTGCAAACTCCTAAGCGGCCGTGCACAAGGCGCCGAATTCCGCAGCCAGGATTAACAAGCCGCTTCCAAGCTCGCCCAAACCCGGCTGCGAAAGGTCGAAATGCTGGAGCAGCGGTGCTTCAGACCTTCGCTCCGCTTGCGGCAGCGTCGATGTTGGCGACCAGCTCCGCATCGAGGCCGAGCGAACCTGCGAGTCCCGCCAGGAAATCCTTCTCGGCGCGGGTGTCCGGATTGATGGCGATGCGCGCCGCCGTATAGATCTGCGTCGCAAGCTCAGGACTCTCTGCCGCCTCGACGAGGGCATCGATCGAGGCCGGCTGAGCGAGCTCCTTCTGGAGCCAGGCCTGGGCCTCCTGGTCGAGACCGGCTTCTTTGAGGCCTCCGAGGATGGTGGCCTGCTCCTGCTCGTCGATATGGCCGTCGGCCGCGGCTGCCGCGATCATGGCGCGGATGAAGGTCAGCGCCGTCGCCTCGCTCGCCGCCTGCGGCTCGAAGCCCGTGCCGGCCGGAGCGGGCAGGACCTCCTGCTGCTTGGAGTCGAGGAGCGGCTTGCCGGCCTGATAGTTCTGATAGGCCTTGTAGGCGAGGCCGCCGATCAGGGCGAGGCCGCCGAGCTTCGCCGCCGAGCCGGCGACAGAACGTCCGGCGCTTGTCCCGAAGACCAGCGCGCCCAGGCCGCCGAGCACCGCCGTTGCCAGCGCCGGATTGGCATTGAAGAGACCCTTGGCTTGCTCGATCAGCTGGTCCGGGGTCTTGCCGCCGGTGAGCTGGCCGAGCGCGTCGTTCGCGCCCTGCTGGACGCCGGTCTGACGGGCGGCATCGCCGAGGCCTTGGGTGGCCTGCGTCAGGATCTGCCCCGCCAGCCCGCCGATGCCGCTGAGACCACCCTGCTGCCCGACCTGCGCGCTCGCCTGGCTCCCGGCGCTGATCAGGGCATCGAGCAGAGACTTGGCATTGAACATATTCGTCCTCCTGTGGCGGCTGTCGCGCCGCTTGCGCTGCAGAGAGCAGCGGCAGGATAGCGGCATAACCAAGACGGAAATTTGCATGGAGCCAGTTACAGGCCATCGGGCGAACATATGACGCAGGCATGCGATGACGGAGGCAGGCCGGTCTCGCCCTAGAAGCCTGCCGGGCCATGCCCAATTAGGGCGTGAGCTTGCGCATCAGCAGCGGGGCGCCTGCGGTCGGGTCCTTGCGCCACTGCCCCTTTTCGAAGACGAGGTCGACCGTATGGCCGCGGCGGGCAACGAGGGTCAGACGCCCGCCATCATAGCGCCAGCCGGCGGGGTCGAAGATCGCCAGCCCCACATCCTCGCAGGTGCCCTCGAAGCCGGCTGGAGCTGTGCCGCTCCCCGTGGCGGGGGTGGGAAACAAAACAAGGCGACAGGCTTCTCGATTCGCCTGCCGCATCAGCACGTATCGGCCGGGCAGGCTGGCGGGTGCCGGCGCTGTGGCGGGGTCGACGACCGTCCGCCGCTGTGCGGCTATCGCGGCTTGTGTTGAGGGTGATGCGCGCGGATGGTCCTTGGAGACCAGACGATAGGTTTTGCCGTCGGTCCCGCTGCCTTCAAGCCCCGTTTCGCGCGATCCGCTACGGAAGGTGACGAGTTCCTTGCCGCCGGCATCGAGCAGGCGCGGGCGGCCGCCCGCTGCGGGCGCCCATGCAGCTGCCTTGTCGAGGATCGGCAGCGCGCGGCGGCAGGTGGCGGGGAAGCGAAGCTGGCGCGCTTCGCCGGCCGGGTCGGCGGCGAGAGTGACGGTGCAGCCGCGTGGCGCATCCGTCATTTCGAGATCCCAGGCGCCGAGCCAAGACCGCAACGCTTCCGGTACAGTGACGGCCCCGCGGGGAGGCGAGGCCGTCTGTGCGGCTGCCGGCAAGAAACCGGCGCCGAGGATGAGGAGAGGCAGGAGCCGGCGGATCAGGCCTTTTTCCATGGCGTTTCAGACACGGGCGTCAGCGGACCCTTGCCATCGAACCATGAAATGAGGTTGTCGACCACCAGCTGGCCCATCTGCTGTCGGGTATAGACCGAAGCCGAACCGACATGGGGCAGCAGCACCGCGTGGTCGACGGCGATCAGCTCGGCCGGCACGCGCGGCTCGTCCTCGAAGACGTCAAGGCCGGCGGAGAGGATCGTCTTGTCGTTGAGTGCCTTGATCAGCGCCTGCTCGTCGACGACGGTGCCGCGACCGACATTCACGAGGATGCCGTTCGGGCCCAGCGCCTTCAGAACCTCAGCGTTGATGATGTGATGGGTCGAGGCGCCGCCGGGCGCGACCGAGATCAGCGTGTCGACATCCTTCGCCATCTCCACCAGCGAGGGGTAGTAGCGATAGGAGACGTCGTCCTGGCGCGAGCGGCCATGATAGACGACCGGCAGGCCGAAGGCCTCGACACGCTTGGCCACGGCCTTGCCGATGCGGCCGAGACCGACGATGCCGACCGTGCGCCCGCGCAGCGAGGTGGTGAGCGGGTAGGCGGCCTTCAGCCACTTGCCTTCGCGCAGATAGCGGTCGACCTGCGGGAGCTGCCGGACGGTGGCGATGAGCAGGCCGAGCGCGAGGTCGGCGACCTCGTCGGTCAGCACGTCGGGCGTGTTGGAGACGGTGACGCCGCGCCGGCCGGCTTCGGCCGCGTCGATATGGTCGTAGCCGACGCCGAAGCTTGCCACCATCTCGAGCTTGGGCAGCGCATCGAAGAGCGCGCCGTCGACCCGGTTATGGCCGCCGCCGGCGGCAACGCCGCGCACGCGGCCCGCGACCTCGGCGAGGAGGGCGGCCTTGTCCGGAGCGTTCCACAGCTCGTGGACGACGAAGCGCGCCTTCAGCTGATCCGTAACATAGGCCATCATCGGGCCGGTCATGATGATTTCGGGAGCGTTGGGAGCTGGCATCGTCTGGCTGTCCGTTCGGTGGGTTGGGCGTTGCTTCGCAGCTTATGAATCGATTAAATGAAGTGTAGGCGGCCGGGCGAGGCTTGGTAGCTTCGCAACTGCATGAGCGGTATCCGGTTTAGGCCCCGCAGGGAAAGGCGGAGCCTCTATTTAGTATGCTTTATTCGCGCTATTTTTCCAGTTTCCGTAGCCGAATGCGCGCCCAGCGACGCCAGCGTGGTGTTCAGGCTGTCGATCACGAGGCCGGCCATGCGGGCCGAGGCGAGGTCTCCGTCGCGGTCGATGATGGCGAGCAACACATGCTCGTGATCAGTCAATGATTCCACATAGCACTCGTCGTCGCCGGTCTTGAGCAGGAGCGACCACTGCAGCGTGGCGATGACGGCGCTGGCGAGGCATTGCAGCGCGGCGTTCTGAGCAGCGGTAAAGATCGCCTCGTGGAAAGCGAGGTCGGCGCGGATCGTGGCCTCGGCATAGGGCGGGTTGTCGACCATGCCGCGATAGGCGGCCTCGATCCGGGCAATGTCGGCCGAGGTGCGGCGCTGCGCGGCGAGGCGGGCGGCGCTGGGCTCGACGAAACGGCGCAACTCGAAGAGATCGCGAATGAATCTTTCGTTCGGGTCGGCCTCGAACTGCCAGGAGAGAACGTCGGGATCGAGCAGGTTCCAGCGCTCCCGGGGTGCGGCGCGCGTGCCGATCTTGGGGCGCGCCTCGACCAGCCCCTTGGCCGTCAGGATCTTCACGGCTTCGCGATAAGCGGTGCGCGAAACCGAGATGTCGGAGCGCAGATCATCCTCGTTCGGCAGTAGCTCGCCAGTCCTGACGCGACCGGTTATGATAGCGACCGCAAGCTTCTGTGCGACCTGGCCGAAAAGCCGGTCCGGATTGAGCGTCGTCGGTCGCGAGAAGTCGCGCACGCGCATCGATGGCGCCCCTCCCCAGGGCTTTGTGGACGCCTTGTCCTTAGGTCGGATGGGGCGCCTGCGGCGCTTGACACGCCGGCTTCTATTCGTATGACTTTATCGCACATGAGGCCGGATACAACCTCCGGAAGGCTAAACGGCTTCATCATTCGGTCACAAGAAACCGATTGTGGTTGCCGACCGCCGGCTAAGAACGGTGGCGGCTGAGGGAACGGAACAGGGAAGAACGGCATGGCTTCAGTCCAGATCGCCGATGTCCGCAAGGCCTATGGGTCGACGCAGGTCATTCACGGCGTCGATATCGACATCGACGATGGCGAGTTCGTCATTCTGGTCGGTCCGTCCGGCTGCGGGAAGTCGACGCTGCTGCGCATGATCGCGGGGCTGGAGAACATCTCCGGCGGCGAGATCCGGATCGGCCCGAAGGTGGTGAACGACGTTCCTCCGAAGGAGCGCGACATCGCCATGGTGTTCCAGAACTACGCGCTCTATCCGCATATGACGGTCGCCGACAACATGGCCTTCTCGATGAAGCTCAGGAAGGCGCCGAAGGCGGAGATCGAGGAACGCGTCAACAAGGCGGCGCAGATCCTCGGGCTGACCAAGCTTCTCGAGCGCTATCCGCGCCAGCTCTCGGGTGGCCAGCGCCAGCGCGTCGCCATGGGCCGCGCCATCGTGCGCGATCCGCAGGTCTTCCTTTTCGACGAGCCGCTCTCCAACCTCGACGCCAAGCTGCGCGTGCAGATGCGCACCGAGATCAAGGAGCTGCACCAGCGCCTCAAGACCACGACGGTCTACGTCACCCACGACCAGATCGAGGCCATGACCATGGCCGACAAGATCGTCGTGATGCATGACGGCATCGTCGAGCAGATGGGCGCCCCGCTCGATCTCTACGACAATCCCGCCAATCTCTTCGTCGCGGCCTTCATCGGCTCGCCCTCGATGAACCTGCTCAAGGGCAAGATCACGGGCGCCGGCTTCGAGGCGACGAACCCGAAGGGGGGCGCCAATCTGGTCTGGCCGATCGGCAAGGCTCCGGCTGGCAGCGAGGGGCGCGAGGCGGTCTATGGAATCCGTCCCGAGCATTTCCGGCTCGATCCGAACGGCATCCAGGCCGAGGTCGTGGTGATCGAGCCGACCGGCTCGGAGACCCAGGTCGTCGTCCGCTGCGGCGGGCAGGATCTGACCTGCGTCTTCCGCGAGCGCATCACGGCCCAGCCCGGCGAGAACATCGGCATTTCGCCCGATACCAAGGTGACGCACCTGTTCGACGCTGCCTCCGGCAAGCGCCTCTGAAGGAATTCGGCGCCCGCAAAGGGCGACGGATGATTGCTGATCAACCTAATCCAAGCAGGACGGGGGTCCCATGCAGGCCCCCGCCGCACCACAGGGAGGAGATGATTTCATGAGCATTTCAAGACGTGACGTGCTGATCGGCGGCGCCGGACTTGCGGCCGGTGCGAGCCTGCCGCTGACATCCGCCTACGCCCAGGCCGATATCGAGAAGGGCGCGACGCTGCGCGTGCTGCGTCCGACCAAGTTCGTCGATCTCGACCAGCAGGTCTTCGACGAGAACACCGCTGCCTTCACCAAGGCGACCGGCGTGCCGGTGCGCGTCGACTATGCCGGCTGGGAAGACCTGCGTCCGCAGACGGCTGTGACCGCCAACACCGGCGCCGGCCCCGACGTCGTCGTCGGCTGGGCGGACGATCCGCACATCTTCTCCGACAAGCTGATCGATCTCACCGCGCTCGCCGAGGATCTCGGCAAGAAGGGTGGCGGCTGGTATCCGATCGCCGAGAAATACGGCAAGAAGGACAAGACCAACCAGTGGGTCTCGATCCCGATGGGTGCCTCCGGCGCGCCGGCGGTCTATCGCGAGTCCCATGTCAAAGAGGCGGGCTTCGACGCCTTCCCGAAGGATCTCGACGGCTTCCTGCGTCTGTGCCGCAAGCTCAAGGAGCAGAACCACCCGGCCGGCTTCGCGCTCGGCAACGCGGTGGGCGATGGCAATGCCTTCTGCAACTGGCTCATCTGGACCCATGGCGGCTACATGGTCGATGAGAACAACAAGGTCGCGATCAACTCGAAGGAGACGATCGAGGCGTTGAAGTACGCCAAGGCGCTCTACGAGACCTTCATCCCCGGTACGCTGTCCTGGCTCGACATCAGCAACAACAAGGCGCTGTCGGCGGGCGAAATCTCGGTCACCCAGAACGGCGTCTCGCTCTACTTCTCGATCAAGAATTCGAAGGACGAGAAGACCGCGGCGATCGGCAAGGACCTGAACCACGCCACCATGCCGGTCGGCCCGTTCGGGCGCCCGTCCGAGCCCGCTCTGATCATCAATGCCATGGCCTTCAAGCACACCAAGTATCCGAAGGCTGCCGTGGAATATCTCCGCTTCATGATGGAGCGCGAGAACTACGACAAGTGGCTGACCGGCAGCTCCGGCTATTGGGCGCAGCCGCTGAAGGGCTATGCCGACAGCAAGGTCTGGGCGAGCGATCCCAAGATCGTGCTCTACCGCGACACCTGGGAGCGTTCGCTCTGGAGCGGCTACAAGGGCTCGATCAACGAGGCCGCCGGCACCGTCAACGCCGAATACGTCACCGTGCAGATGGTCGCTTCCGTCTGCGCCGGCCAGGCGACGCCTGAAGAGGCCGCCCGCGAGGCCGAGCGCCGCGCCAAGCGCTATTACAGGACCTGACCTGCACTCCCCAGCCGCCGTCCATGGTCGGCGGCTGGGGATGCGGTCCAAGAGAGAGCGCGCCATGGCCGTTGCTGCCGTCGAGACGCGAACTACCTACAAGCTGGACCAGAGCTGGCTCGTCAGGCTGTTCGACTACAAGCCCTTCCTGATCGCCATCTGCCTGTTCCCGGCAGCCGCGCTGCTGCTGGTCTTCCTCAGCTACCCGCTGGGGTTGGGCATCTGGCTGTCCTTTACCGATACGCGTATCGGCCGGCCGGGTTACTTCATCGGCCTGGAGAATTTCGAGTCGCTGCTGTCCGACAAGGTGTTCATCACCTCGGTCTGGAACACGCTGCTTTACACCAGCGTCGCGACCATCGGTAAGTTCGGGCTCGGCCTGTGGCTCGCCCTGCTGCTGAACAACAACCTGCCTTTCAAATCGCTGCTGCGCGCGATCATCCTGATTCCATGGATCGTGCCGACGGTGCTTTCGGCGATCGCTTTCTGGTGGATCTATGATCCGCAGTTCTCGATCATCTCCTATGTGCTCGTCGACGTGCTCGGCTGGCGAGACACCTATATCGACTTCCTCGGTCAGCCCTGGCCGGCGCGCTTCTCGCTGATCGCCGCCAATATCTGGCGCGGCATCCCCTTCGTCGCGATCAGCCTGCTGGCGGGCCTGCAGACGATCTCGCCCTCGCTCTACGAGGCGGCGATGCTCGACGGCGCCAATGCCTGGCAGCGCTTCAAGCACGTCACCTTCCCAATGCTGATGCCGATCCTGGCGGTGGTGCTGACCTTCTCGGTGCTGTTTACCTTCACCGACTTCCAGCTCGTCTACGCCATCACCCGTGGCGGCCCGGTCAACTCGACGCATCTGATGGCGACGTTGGCCTTCCAGCGCGGCATTCCGGGCGGCCAGCTCGGCGAGGGCGCGGCGATCGCGGTTGCGATGATCCCGTTCCTCGTGATGGCGACCTTGTTCAGTTATTTCGGCCTTGCCCGCCGCAAGTGGCAGCAGGGAGAAGACAATGACTGATCAGACCCTGAGCCAGCGCCCGCATCTGACGGACAAGGAGAGTACCGGCGTCATCGACTGGTCCTCGGGGCCGCGCCGCTTCATCGTGCTCTACCTGCCGCTGTCGCTCTTCGTCCTCGTGCTGCTTTTCCCGTTCTACTGGATGGCGATCACCGCCATCAAGCCGAACGCCGAGCTGCTCGACTTCAAGAACCACAACCCGTTCTGGGTGACCTCGCCGACGCTGGACAACATCAAGAAGCTGCTGTTCCAGACCGACTATCCGCAGTGGCTCTGGACGACGATGATGGTCGCGGCGGTGGCGACGGCGCTCTCGCTCTTCGCCAGCGTGCTCGCCGCCTACGCGATCCAGCGGCTGAAGTTCAAGGGCTCGAACTATGTGGGCCTCGCGATCTATCTCGCCTATCTCGTGCCGCCTTCGATCCTGTTCATTCCGATGGCGACGCTGATCTTCCAGCTCGGTCTGTTCGACTCGCCGATGGCGCTGATCCTGACCTACCCGACCTTCCTGATCCCGTTCTGCACCTGGCTCCTGATCGGCTACTTCAAGTCGATCCCCTACGAGCTCGAGGAATGCGCGATGATCGATGGGGCGACGCGGTTGCAGACGCTCTGGCAGATCACCTTGCCGCTCGCCATGCCGGGTCTGATCTCGGCCGGCATCTTCGCCTTCACGCTGTCCTGGAACGAATTCATCTATGCGCTCGCCTTCATCCAGTCGGCGGAAAAGAAGACGGTGCCTGTCGCGGTGCTGACCCAGCTCGTCGAGGGCGACGTCTATCACTGGGGCTCGCTGATGGCCGGCGCGCTGCTCGGCTCGATCCCGGTGGCGATCCTCTACTCCTTCTTCGTCGACTACTACGTCGCCTCGCTTACCGGCGCGGTGAAGGAGTGACCCAACCGCGGCGCTGACCTTCCGAGGGCAGGGCCGCCCCCGTCGCGGGCATGGCGCGAGCCGTGCCCGCTGCCGTTTCGAGAGTGCCTGCCGCGATGTCCGCCAATCCGATCTCCACCATCGCTTTCGTCGGGCTCGGCGCCATGGGTGCGCCGATGGCCGAGAACCTGGTCAGGAAGCAGTTCCGCGTGACCGGCTTCGACATGCGGGCCGAGGCGCGTGCGGCGCTGGCCGCTGCCGGCGGCCATGAGGCCGGGAGCGCAAAGGAGGCCGCCCAGGGTGCCGACGCGCTCGTGCTGATGGTGGTCAACGCCGCGCAGGCCCGCTCGGTGCTGTTCGACGCCGGCGCGCTCGATGCGCTGGCGCCGGACGCGACGGTGATCCTGATGGCGACCTGCCCGCCAGGCGAGGCGGAGGCGATCGCGGCTGAGGTGACGAAGACCGGCCGACACTTCATCGACGCACCGGTCTCCGGCGGCATCAACGGTGCGCGTAATGCGACGCTGACGATCATGGTCGGCGCGCCCGGCGAGAGCTTTGCCCGGGCCAAGCCGGTGCTCGACGCGCTCGGCGACAAGGTCTTCCATGTCGGCGAGAAGGCCGGGCAGGGCGCAACGGTAAAGACCGTCAACCAGCTTCTCTGCGGCGTCCATATCGCCGTTGCTGCCGAGGCGCTTTCGCTCGCTGAGAAGGCCGGCATCGACGGAAGCCTGCTTTTCGAGATCATGGGCGGCTCGGCCGCCTCATCCTGGATGCTGAAGGACCGTGGCCCGCGCATGCAGGAGCCCGATCCGGTCGTCGCGAGCGCGGTCGACATCTTCGTCAAGGATCTCAGCATCGTGCTCGATGCGGGCCGCGCGGCGAAGACGGCACTGCCGCTCGCGGCGGCGGCGCATCAGATGTTCCTCGCCGCCTCCGGCCTCGGCCATGGCGGGCGCGACGACTCGCAGGTCGTGCGGGCCTATCGCGCGCTCAACGCCAAGCCTGCCAACGATGCCTGAGGCTGCCGCTTCAGCGCGACGGCGGCGCCGTCGTGCCACGCACGACCAGGGCCGGCGTCGACAGCAGCCGCTGCAGCGGCGCGGCGGGATCGGCAATGCGATTCAGCAGGAACTCGGCCGATCGCGCGCCGAGCTCGTCCTGGAAATTATGGATGGTGGTCAGCGCCGGGAACCATTGCGCAGCCTCCTTCACGTCATCGCAGCCGATGATCGAGAAGTCCCGGCCGGCCTCCAGCCCGCGATGACGCAGCCCGAGCATGGCGCCGAAGGCCGCGAGGTCGTTCATGCAGACGGCCGCCGTCGGCGGATCGGCGGCGTCGAGGACGTTCTGGACGCCCTTCAGCCCCGCCTCCCGGCTGCCATAGTCGAAATGCACGAGCGCCGGGTCGAAGGGCAGGCCATGGCGGGCCAGGGTGTCGCGATAGCCTGCATAGCGGTTGCGGCCGGTGGAGATCGCGTCGCTCGCGCAGAGGAAGGCGATGCGTCGGTGGCCGAGCTCGATCAGATGCTCGACGGCTTGCGTGATGCCGTGATGGTCATCGGCGCCGACGAAATCCAATTCGACGCCGGCGATCTCGCGCGAGAGCTGCACGATCGGCACGCCGGCATCGAGCAGCGGGGCGATGCTCTGTGCCGTGCTGCCTCCCGCCGAGCACAGGATCATGCCGTCCGGCCGATATTCGGCGAGCGTCGAGAGCACGCGCTCCTGCCTGTCGAGATCCTCGGCATAGGTGCCGAGCAGGATCGAGCGGCCGTGGCGGCCGGCGGTCCCCTCGATTGCTGCCAATAGCTCGGCGAAATAGGGATTGGTGATATCGTGAAAGCCGACGCCGATGATGTTGGTCCGGTCGGTCCGCAGGGCGGCGGCGCTGCGGTTGTAGCTGTAGCCCATCTCGCGCGCGATCTCGCGGACGCGCGCCCGCGTCGCCTCCGCCACGAGCGGCGAGCCGCGCAGCGCCAGCGACACGGTCGCGGTCGAGACCGAGAGATGATCGGCGATGATCTGCAGCGTGACGCGGCTGCGGCCGGATGGGCCCGCCGGGCTCGCGCTCTTGGTCCGTCTGGTCTCGGGCGGGGCGTCGGTCATCACTCGTCCACGATGAGCAAGGCCTTCGCGATCACCTGCGAGCCTGGCCGCTTCGTCCAGTTCCAGCTTCACATCAATCATATCGGTGGGAGAATTTGAAGATGAGCGCAACAAATGAGTCCGTCGGCTTCATCGGCGTCGGCTTTATGGGCCAGGGCATGGCCAGCAATATCGTGGGGAAGGGCTATCCTCTGACCGTGATGGGCCACCGCAACCGCAAGCCGGTGGAAGCGCTGGTCGCCGCCGGCGCGACCGAGGCGAAGACGCCCAAGGAGCTTGCCGCCCGCTCGACCATCATCTTCCTCTGCGTGACGGGCTCGCCCCAGGTCGAGGCCGTGGTGAAGGGCGAGAATGGTATCCTGGCCGGCGCGAAGCCCGGCACCATCGTCGTCGACTGCTCGACGTCCGACCCGACTGTGACCCTGAAGATCGCAGCCGAGCTCGAGGCCAAGGGCCTTCACCTCGCGGACGCACCGCTCGGCGGCACGCCGGCGCAGGCGGCGCTCGGCCAGCTCTCGGCGATGATCGGTGCTTCGCCGGAAGTCTTCGCCCGCATCAAGCCGGTCTGCGAGACCTGGGCGCAGAAGATCGTCCATCTCGGCCCGGTCGGCGACGGCCACAAGATGAAGCTGCTCAACAACTTCCTGTCGCTGGGCTATGCGGCGATCTATGCGGAGGCGCTGACGCTCGGCCAGAAGATCGGCATCACGCCGCAGACCTTCGACAGCGTTCTGCGCGGCAGCCGCATGGATTGCGGCTTCTACCAGACCTTCATGAAATACGTGCTGGAGCGGGACCGCGACGCCCACAAGTTCACGCTCAGCAACGCGCTGAAGGATGTGCGCTATCTGGAAAGCGTCGCCAATGATGCCGGTGTCGCCAACCCGATCGGCAATGCGGTGAAGAACAGCTTCGCCGCCGCTGTCGCCAGCGGCCATGGCGAGGACTATGTGCCGATGCTCTCCGACTGGATCGCCGGGCTCAACGGCACCTCGCTCGCCGACAAGGGCTGAGGCCGACGCCGTCAACGCCGTCATTCCGGAGCGTGCCCGGGATGACGAGGCTGCGGCGGCATTTCTTCACCGTGCCATGAATGGGCGCGGTTTTCCGCGCAAGAGAATGAGCGAGGGCGGGCGGAAGCGCAGCAGCAGAGAAAGCGGAATGACGGATGGCAGGCAGGAATTGCGGCAGGCCTTCCGGCGCTTCGAGCGTGAGGTCCCGCCCTGGTTCGGCAAGGCCCTGCGCCGCTTGCGTCATCCACGCTCGCGCTGGATCAGGCTACCTGTAGGCGCGCTGCTGGTCGCGGGCGGTGTCTTCTCGATCCTGCCCGTCCTCGGCATCTGGATGCTGCCCATCGGGCTCCTGCTGCTGGCCGCCGATATCCCGCTGCTGCGCCGGCCCGTGGCGCGCTTCACGCTCTGGGGCTCCGAGCGCTGGGCCCGGCTGCGCGACCGCTTCAGGCGTGGCTGAACGAGCAGCGGGTATTGCCCGGGCTTATCGTGCTTCGTGGAGAAATCCGGTCGGGCTGGCTTGCGAGCCGATCGGGAGAGGCAAGAGAACCTCCAGGCGGCCTGCCGATTGCTCGATCGCCTGCTGCTGATCATGCTTGAGGTCCCAGGCCTCGATCGCCTCGATCAGCATGACTAATCGGGATTCCTCCGGCGTCGCCTCCAACGCTCCGCTGAGTTTCTGCACGAGGCTCATCGCAACCTCGCGCTCTTCGTCGGTCCTGATCTCGATATTGATTGGAGGGCCGATGCTTATCGTCATGGCGGCGAAACGCCCGCGGGCCCTTTGAGTTCCGATCTACCCGACTGACGACGATGAGGTTGAGATTCTCAGATCGCGAGCACGGCGCATCGGCAATGGCTATTGGGCGCGAGAATGCAGATCTCGTAAGGTAATGATGGAGATATTTGTAATTCGCTCGTATCAGTGCAAGAGAATATCATGATAACTCCCTTGTCCTCGCGTGGATTACTTCATGCTCGTCAATCTACAAGCTAACGCAGATAGGCGACGCCCCTGCCTGTGTATCTATCGCCGGCTAATCGGTCTTTTGGGCTGATTGATTTTGATTCTTCGAATCACGATTGTCATCAACGATGTTGCCGCTACGGCAATTGTGCAAAATTTATGCAAAATTACCTTGGGTAAGCACTGCGTCCGTATTGCGGCGCACTACCATTCCGTATAGTCACCAAATGATGAATGGGGGCGCTTGCCGCCCGTGCCAGGCAGAGACAGGTGTTCCGATGGCTATCAAAGGCGATGGGCAAGACAATTTCCTGTTGGGTACATCTGGCGACGACGAGATCAAGGGGCTGGGGGGCTCCGACATTCTGTCCGGCGGTGCGGGCAACGATGCTCTCGATGGCGGCGCGGGCGACGACATTCTCTACGGTGGCGCCGGCAAGGACGAGCTGAGCGGCGGCGCGGGCGCCGACTACCTGGACGGCGGAGCCGGGGCCGATGTTCTGAATGGCGGCGCGGGTGACGACCAGCTCTTCGGTGGCGATGGGGCGGATATCCTCAATGGCGGCAAGGGCGATGACGTCCTGACCGGCGGCGCCGGGGCCGACAGCTTCGTCTTCGAAAAGGGCTTCGGCTTCGACGTCATCACCGATTTCCACGCGAACGACAGGATCAACCTGACCGCGCTTGCGGCGATCACGAGCCTGGATCAGCTCTCCTTCTCCCAGGTCGGCGCCAATGTCGTGGTCCAGGTCCCCGGCAATAGTGGCGGCTCCATCGTCATCGCCGGCGCGACCATCGCTCAGGTGAAGGCGGCCATCGAGGTCGCTTGCCTGGTGCGCGGCACGCGGGTGCTGACGCCCGCGGGCGAGGTCCGTGTCGAGGAGCTGAAGATCGGCGATCTCGTGACTACCGCCGATGGTGAGGCGAAGCCGGTGAAATGGATCGGGCGTCGCGGCTATGGCCGTCCCTTCCTCACCGACAACAAGCGCGTTGTGCCGATCGTCTTCAAGGCAGGCTCACTCGGCCCGGGCACGCCGGCGCGTGACCTGAGCGTCTCGCCCGAGCACGCCATATTCGTCGATCATGTGCTGGTTTCGGCTCAGCTGTTGGTCAACGGCCAGTCGATCTACCAGGATATGGGGCGCGATCGCGTCGAGTATTTCCACGTCGAATTCGAGGCGCCGGAGGTGATCTTCACCGATGGTGCGCCAACGGAAAGCTACGTCGCCCATGACAATCGGGCGATGTTCTCCAACCACGCCGAATATCGTGAGCTCTATGGCGAGGACGCTGCCGACGAAGGCGAGAAGCGTCGCCGCTTCTACATGATCTTCGAAGGGGCCGGGCTCGATGCCATTCGTGAGCGGCTGAAGGCGGAAGCCGAGGTGGCCGCCTGATTGATGGCCACGCACTGCACGGGCCTGGAGCTGATCTGAGCGATGAACCGCAGAGGGAACATTTTGCAGGAGGATTTCCCTGCCGGTGACGTGCGCGTCATGCAGGTCTCCAGGGGATTGTTCATCCTGCGCTATATATCGAGCGATGGGCGGGGGGATGCTCCTCGCATCGTCGTCAGGTCGTCGTCCGGTTCGAAGGCCGAGCTGATCACCGAGGATATGTCCGGGTTCGGCATCATGAGCGCTCCGGGCGAGGCGCTTGTCGTGCGGGCGTCCGAGCCGGGCTCGCTCGACGTTTCAATCGGCGCCGGTGGTTCGACCCATCGCCACGCCCATCTGGTCTTCGAGCGTGTCACGGCGACCCTTGCCGCTGTCGCTGCGGCGGCCAGTAATGGCCACTTCGCTTCTACAGGCATTTCGGTCCGCGCGCCCTCGATCGAGATCCTCGCGCATGTCGCACGGCGAGGAGACGTCGTCGTCGGGGGCGGCGAATGGATCTCTGGCCCGCAGTTCCCGCTTGCGATCGAGGGACTTCAGCTTCTCTGGCCTGACAGGCCGATGGATGTCGATCTGCAGATAGAGGCCGTGCATTCGGTGCGGGGGCGCCGGCAATCTCTCGGGACGGCGCAAGCTGGTGCATTCATCGGGACGCGCGGCATGGCCGCTCCGTTGACAGCGCTCGCCCTTGGCCTGACCGGGCCGCTGGCGGCGCGTTACTCGCTTCAATGCGAGGCTCTCTTCCTCGGGGCTCAGGTGCAGCGACGTTCGGGTGCAACCGTGAAGGTCTCCGGACCTACCGGTCTCGAGCCTCTCGTCGGGCTGTGCCTGTCGATCGTGCCGGCTGCAGCGGCCAGTCAGGTCGAGCCGCCGATGGCGAGGGCATTCACCGCGCCGCAGCCCGAACCGCGGCAGGAGGCCAATTCGGGCGCGGTGCAAACCACGGGTTCGGCAGGGCGCGTGCGGGTCTTCCGCAAGTCCCGAATCCAACAATCTGTCCACCATTGAGATGAATGCGGTGATTGAGGAACGTATCTGATGGCGACCTACGATTACACCGAAGCTCAATTTGGCTCGAAGATCGACGCCACGGGGCTGTTCACCAGCGAAGAGAGCGATGCGATCCTGGATGCGCTCGAGCGGGCGGGTGTGTTCAACTCCGGCAGCACGGCAGGCGACAAGGTCCGGACGGACACGATCCCCGTTGATGAGACGGCTGCAGCGGGCATGGAGGTTGCCTTCTACGAAGGGGCCCCCGAGGGCGATATCGTGCTGGATCCGGCCGCGCGCGCGGCGATCTTCGCGACCAATGATGATGTCGACCTGACATTCTCGAGCCACGGCCCCTCCAGTGCCAGGACCGCGATCGTCACCGGCGACGGCGACGATTCGATCACGAGCCTGGGTGGCAGCAACGATGCCATCCTCGTCTTCGAAGGCGACAACACGGTTCAGGCCGGCGGCGGCGACGATACGATTGTCGCCGGCAGCGGCGATGACCTGATCGAGGCGGGCTCGGGCAACGACCTCGTCATCGTCGGGGCGGGCGACAACCATGTCGATCTCGGCGGCGGCGACGATATCGTTATCGCCGGCGATGGCGACGACACCATCCTGGGTGGTTCGGGTGCCGATCTCATCTTCGCCGGCGCCGGCGACAACACGATCGAGGGCGGCAGCGGCGCCGACACCATCCAGGCGGGCGGCGGCGACGACAGCATCGTCGCGGGCAGTGGCGCCGACGTCATCCTGGCTGGCGACGGCAACAACTACATCGACGGCGGCACCGACAGCGACTCGATCGTGGCCGGCGGCGGCGACGACACCATCATCGGCGGCACCGGCGACGATACGATCATCGGCGGCGGCGGCAACGACACGATCGACGGTGGCAACGGCAACGACCTCATCTATGCCGGCGAAGGTGGCAGCTCCAGTATCCTCGGCGGGAACGGCAACGATACGATCTTTGCGGATGGCGCGGGCGATACGATCGTCGGCGGCAGCGGCGCCGATGTTCTCAACGTCACCGGCTTCACCTTCGATCAGGTCACCGGTTCGCAGACGATTGGCGGCGTCACGACGATTACCTTCGACACCGGCGATACGCTCACCTATTCCGGCGTCGAAACGATCATCTACAAGGAGCCGGGCAACGTCTGATCCTGGGCCGGCGCCCAGGCGATCCCGGACTTTATCGAAAGAAGGGCCATCGCGGCCCTTCTTTTTGTTTGTCTGGTCCGGCAAAGCATCTTCGAGAGAAGCGGTCCGGGTTCTCGTAAGGAAAATGCAGCAGATAAAAATCTAAAGCTTTCAAGATCGGGAGAAATGCTGAATGACTTCAGCTTGGCATTCTCTCTGGCGGAGAGAGCCCGACCTCGCGAAAGAAGGATCATGTTCGACGACGCCTCGCTCTACGAACAGCCGGCTCCGCTGTCGAACGAGTGGGGCCATCACCGCATCTACGCCCCCCAGGCCTACCCCAATATTCGCTGCGCGCTGACCTTGCCGCTCATCATGGAAGAGGCGGCGACTGTTGCGCAGCAATTCCCGATCTGCTGGCGGCGTGAAGGCGCGGATGTTCGGCTCGTCGCGCTAATCCATATGCTGATGCCGGAGAAGCGGCATCTCGCGCCGATGTTGTCGAGCTATCCGCTCATCGGCCAAGCCTATCCTTTCGTCGTCCCGGATGAGACGATGATCGAGCGGAAGCTTGTGGTCTTCGATCGTTCGCTCGCCGACAACCCGACGGATATCGGAGCGCCGCTGATCCTCTCGACGGGCCGGCTGAGCAAGGCATCGATCATCCGGGCGAAGACGGCCCTTCAGCTCGGGCGCGCCATGGCAGGCACCGAGCGCCTGTCTAGGGAGCTGCACGCGGCTGGCTTTCTCGAGCCCTGGCCTTTGAATTTCGATCTCGGCCATGGCGTCGCCTTCGAGAGGAGCGACCTGCTCGTGTTGTCCGCCAAGGCGCTGGCCGATCCGGCCCTGTTCTCCTTCGTCGAATCCTACGGCGTGGAGGCAGGGCTGTTCCTGGCGTTCCATCGCATCTCGCTGTTTCGCGCGTCGCAGCTGCTGACGCAGGCGAAGCGCGCGGTGGCCGCGGCGGCGAGAGTCGGCCGCCTCGCCAGGGCCGAGGAGGTCCTCGGCGCGTGACTGGCGAGATGGTGCAGCGAGACGGGCGGTTGCGTTTCGTCGCGCTTCCGGATTCAGGCGTAAGCCGCTGGGGGCCTCCGAAATCCTTCGGCTTCCTGCGGCAGGTCCCATGGCTGCCGATCGCGGATACCGAGCTTCTCCATCTTTCGCATTTCTGCCCGATCGGCATCGTGCTCGGGGAGACGGGACCATCTGTGGTCGCGCTGATGCACGCCTTCTGGCATCCGAAGAGCTCTCTCGATGCCAAGGGCCGCTGGGCCGCGCCCTATATGCCGATGGCGCTACGCGGCTTGCCGTTTCGCTTGGACACCGCCGCCGACACTGTCGAGATCGCGCCCGAACTGATTGCTTCGGACGAGGCCGCCTTCGCGCTCTATGACGAGCGTGGGGCGCCTGGGCCAGAACTCGCGCAGGCCCTCGAACTGCTCGCTCGCGTGCGCCGCGGCGCTTCACGCCTCGCCGAGGCGGCGAAGGCCCTGCTGCTGGCGGATGTGCTGGTGCCGTTGCAGCCGCTGCACGAGGGCGGCCACGACGATGTCTGGGTTGTCAGCCGGGAGGCCGTGCTCAACCTGCCGCCGCGCAAGGCCGCGGCACTGACCGTGCTCTCCAATCTTGGGTTCGAGTTGGCGGGCGCCGCGCTGTTCTCGCAGAGATGGCTGGACCGGACCCGGATCGAGTCCGGAACGGCGCGGGATCGGTCGGATGACGTGAGCCTGATGCCGATCGCTCCGCACATCGAGGACACGGTCGAGCGCCTGATGGTGATGGACGAAAGCGAACTCTTCTCGTTCGAGGCGTTCCTGGCTGCGGAGACCAGCACGGATGGATGAGTTCGACGTCTTGTTCGTGCACAATAATTTCCCTGCACAGTTCAAGAACCTCGCGAAGAAGCTGGCCGGTTGTCCGGGCATCCGGGTGCACGCCATTGCCGCGCATGGAGCGGTCGGGATGCCGGGCGTCGACATGCTCCGCTACCGCGTGTCGGACCACGAAGTCGCGACGATGCATGCCTTCGCGCGCCGGTTCGAGATTGAAAGCCGGCGGGCTGAGCAGGTGATGTACGCCGCCAGCGCGCTGAAGCTGAAGGGCGTCATCCCGAAGCTGATCTACGTCCATCCCGGTTGGGGCGAGTCGCTGCCGCTACGCGTCATCTTTCCCGATGCGATGATCTGCACCTATGCCGAATTCTACTATGCGCCGACCGGGACCGACATCGGCTTCGATAACGAGTTCGCGCCGTACGGCGTCGATGGTGAGGTTCGCATCGTCCTGCGTAACGCGGCGAGCCTCCTATCGCTGGTCGATGCCAGCGTGGCGATCGCGCCGACCCAATGGCAGCGCAACGTGTTTCCGCATGAGCTGCAGCCGAAGATCCATGTCGTCCATGACGGGCTGGACACCGCTGGGTTGGCCAAGCCGACGCGGCCGCGGTCCGTCGAAATTCCCGGCCACCGCTTCGCGCCCGGCCAGGAGATCGTGACCTATGTGGCGCGCAATCTCGAACCCTATCGCGGCTTTCACGTGTTCATGCGTGCCTTGCCCCGGATCCTCCGGGAGCGACCGGAAGCGCATATCTGCATCGTCGGGGGTGATGCAGTCGGCTATGGCTACGCCCCGGTCGATTTCGCCAACTGGCGGCTGGCGATGCTGGCCGAGCTTGGCGACAAGCTCGATCCCGCGCGTGTCCATTTCCTGGGCAAGGTGCCCTACGAGACCTATCTTGCCCTGCTCGCTCTCTCCAGGGCGCATGTCTATCTCACCTATCCATTCGTGCTTTCCTGGTCGATCCTCGAGGCGATGGCGCTGGAATGCCTTGTCATCGGATCGGACACGCCGCCCGTGACGGAAGTCGTGAGGCATGGCGAAAACGGGGTGCTCGTCCCGTTCTTCGACATCGAGGCGCTGGCGGATACCGTGGTCGAGGCTCTCGCCGAGCCTCATAAATATGATGCCCTGCGCAAGGCTGCGCGGCAGACCATCGTGGATCGCTATGATTTCCAGGCGACGAGCCTGCCGCAGCACATCGCGCTGATCGACGAATTCTCGTTCTCCCCGCGCTTGACGAACCTGCTGCGGAGTGGACTGGGCCTCTAGCTCATCAGCCCTGTAGGGCCCAGGCCGAGATACGGCCGGCCGCAGCCTCGTCATCGAGCACAGGGTCGATGGCATGCCAGGGTGACGACGTCGTCGGTTGGTCGAAGCAGGCGATGCGGATGCCGGCTTCGGCCCATTCTGCCACCAGCGGGAGCATCGTCGTATAGGCGCGGTCGAGAAGGACCAGGGAGGACAGGCCGCTGCGTTCCATCCAGGGGCCGACTTCCTCCCAGCCCATCGCGCCGGTGACCCATAGCCCCTCTGCGATCGCCCGGTCATCGTCGAGCCAGCGTCCGAGCAGGGCGATGTTGCGCTCGCCGGCAAGGCGCCGCGCCACGCTGCGTGCGAGATCCATGACTCCCGGTTCATGAGCGATCGCGGCCATTGCGATGCCGCCGCCGGGTGTGAGCCGGGGCGGCGGATGGGCCGGAACGGCCTCGCGCAGGGCCTCGACGTCACGCGCATCGCCCTCGAAGACGCGCCACGAGCGTGCGGCCGCTCGCAAGGTTTCCACATCGCCGGGGTTGCAGCGTGAGGGCGCGATGGCAGCGATATGGCCGATGCGTCCTTCCCGCGAGGCGCGATCGCGCAGCTGGCACCAATCACGCGGTGAGATATGGAGGTTCTGCGGCATGGCCCCGGCCGCGCCGCTCAGATGGACGAACTCCTGCCGGGCGTTGTGACGGACCAGCAGCAGGCCTTCTGCCCGCGGCAGCGCCCTCGCCACCATCTCCGCGAGATCATCGGGGCAATCGCTGGGCAGGAGCAGGATGTCGAACGCATCCCGGCTGCGCAGTTCCGCCTCCTCCAGCTTTGCTATGAACGGTCGGAGCGGGTCGGTCTTCTGGAAATGGTTCGCGTGGGCGGCATGCTCGGGAAAGGCCTCCTGCAGTCGCGTCAAATTGCGACGCACCAGTGCCCGCTTGTCGCTGCGAAAGGAGCGAGAACCGGCGTGGCCGACATAGACATCGGCGGCGCAGACATTGCGGAAGCCTTTCGCTGCGGCCCGAAGGCAGAATTCGACGTCTTCGTAATAGCCCCGCCCAAAGGCCGTCGAGAGCGGGCCGACCGCATTCAGCGCGGCAGCGGCAACGTAAAGGCAGAAGCCTATGCCGTTGGGCAGATCGATCCGGCGTGCGGCGTTGGTGGCTGCCGCGAGGATGTCGATCCTGCGGCGCTGTTCGGCCGGCGGAAGCGGGTTCTCCTGGAACCGCCGCGGCAGGCTCGTATCTTCGCCGTTGTTGGACAGCGGTGTGACCGTGCCCACCCCGATCTCGGAGGCGGCCGCGGCGAGCCGTTCGATCGCGCCTTGCGGCAAGAAGGCGTCGGCGTTCAGCAGCAGCGCGTCTTCGTCTGCGGATCGCAAGGCGAGAGCGCGGTTGACGCTGGCAGCGAAGCCCAGATTGACCGGGTTGCGCAGCAGCATCCAGGCGCGCGCTTCGATGCCATCCAGCAGCTTTCGGAGGGCTGGGTCCGGCCCAGCATCATCGATGACGACGACGCGATGCGGCAGCCTTCGCGGCCGAGCGGCTTCCAGCGCCTCGAAGCAGGCCAGGGTCGCCTCGGCATCGTCATAGACAGGGACGATGATCATCAGCCGAGAGGCGGATTCGGGTGCGGGCGGATTGGGCTCGATCTTGCCGGCCGGCGGTACCCGGCGGACGACCGGGTTGGCAACGAAGACGTCCGACGATGCGTTTATCCTCAGCGCTGCGACGCCGTCGGGCCAATTCAGCCGGGCTTCTCCCGCTCGGCCAAAGCCCGATGCGACATCTTCGGGCAGGAGGGCGTCTGGCGGCTCCTCGCAATGCAGCGGCCAGGTGTCTTTCCCGTCGCTGGCGGTGAGGGAAGGGGGCTGCTCCCGCCAGCGCAGTCTCACGATGAGATCGTCGCCGGAGACCATGGGTTCGGCGATGGCAGACCAGCCTTCATTGAACAAGGCCGTACGAGCCAGAGCCTGCGCCTCGTGGTGTTCTCCGGACAAAGCCCGCCTGGCGCCCTCAACGCGTCGCGCAGGATCCCCGTCTTTCAGCAGAGCCAGCGAGACCAGCGGGCTTTCCGGATTGACGCGCGCAGCGAGGTCGAGATCGGCGCGCGCGGCTTGGCCGTGGCCGAGACGGGCGAGGGCGGCAGCGCGCAGCAGCAGCGGCGTCGCTTCCATAAGGGCAGTTCCGCGGCAGAGCCTGTCTGCGCACAGGAAGGATGCCAGAGGGCGCCCATCAGCCAGATAGCGCTTCGCCAGTTCGAGAAGGCTTTCCGGATGCCCCTTCTGGATAGCGGCCAGCTCTTCCGGCGCGGCCCAGTCCCCTCGGGAGGCCGAAATCATTGGGTGAAGTCGAGCCCGCTTTGCGAGAGGGCGGAGAGGCCGGCGTCAGCATCCTCGGTGCGCAGGAAAGCGACAGCCCATAGGTCGAATACGGGCGCTCGTTTCGTGTAGACGGCGCCGAAGCCGCCATCGATTAGGACGCGCGCGATGCGCTCGTCGGTGAAGGCGGTGTTGTGGGCCATATAGGCATTGCCGCTCGCGATCGGAGGGCGATGTCCGTAGAGCATGTCCAGTGGCGTGATCGGGCCGGCTGGCGAGACATAGGCGACGCTTTCGAGCCCGTTGCGCTGGATCGCTTCCGCGACCGCCATGATGTCCGGACAGCGGATCAGCACGAAGCCGTTCGGCTTCAGCACGCGGCGGAATTCCGCAACCGCGAGCGTGACCTCGTGATCGTGCAGATGCTCGATCGTGTGAGAGGACCAGATCGCGTCGACGCTGCCGTCCGCCACCGCCTTGCGCATGTTCGCGGCCGAGCAGACCACATCCGGTTTTACCGACGGATCGACGTCCACGCGGATCTCGTCCCATGCGCCGTCTCGCCGGAAGACCGAATGGAGGCGGTGCGGTGCATTGCTGCCACAGCCGACATGGAGCACCCGCTTCCTGCGACTCGCTGACGCGATCGTTGCGGCGTATGACGTAACTGTATTGGTCGACACCGTGATCGATCACTTTCTTTCAGTCGCCGACAGGCGAGCATTGTGCGATTTATCCTCACCAACAGGCTATTGGCAATCGTGGAGAGCTTATCATTTCGCCAATCAATTGTTTGATGTCGGCGATAAGGCCATGTTACCACTTACGTCATGGCGACCGACGCTGCGGAGGGCGCTTCGTTTGATTCCGGCTAACTAAAGCGGTCTGAGAGCGTTTCGGTTCATGAATCTGAGCAGCCTGAAGCATCTCTCGGCCGAAATCCGCGAATTCGGACCGTCCATTTCTGCTGTATTTATATTCTCCCTATTCATAACTCTTATGTTTCTGGTCCCATCTATCTATATGCAGCAACTCTATGACAGGGTTATGCAAAGTAGAAACTATAACACATTATTCGTTTTGCTTGCGATCGTTGTGTTTTTCGTCCTGATCTGGACCGCGCTTGAGGTCGTTCGGCTGGAGATCCTCAAGCGCGTCGCTTTCTCGATCGATGAGAAGATCGGCGCGCGTGTTTTCGATGCGCTCAACCGGCAGACGGATAGCCTCAGTGTCGCCTCGCGGGGGGCGGTAGTTCAGGATCTGAACGTTCTCCGGGAATTCATCGGCGGGTCCATGATCGCTCAGGTGATGGATTGCGTCTGGGTGCCGGTCATTCTGATCGCCGGCTTCATGTTCCACTATTATCTCGGGCTCACACTGCTGGTGATCACGATCCTGGTCGCGATCCTGTCGCTGGTAAGCCAGCGCGTCTCGCGGGACGATGTCCTGCAGTCGCTCATCGCGAGCTCCCAGGCTAACGAGATGTCGCGCGGCATCATGCGCAGCGCCGAGGCGGCGCGGGTGATGGGCATGTTGCCTGCGCTGGTCGAGCGCTGGAGGGGCCGCCAGCGCGACGCGATCGGCTGGCAGCATCATGCGGCGAAGCGCGTCGCGGTTGCGGTCAACTTGCTGCGTTTCCTGCGCCACGCCTATTTTCCCCTGATGCTGACGGTGGGCATGCTGCTCTATCTCGCCGAGGCGGTCGGGCCGGGGGCTCTGATCGCGGCGTCCATCCTGTCATCGCGCGCCATAGGCCCTGTCGACGCCGTGGCGAATTCCTGGCGTTCCTTCTGGACTGCGTTCCAGTCGGCAACGCGGATCGAGCAGGTCCTCGCCGAGATCGCCAAGGGTTCGCGGAAGATCAGCCTCCCGCCGCCCAACGGTTCGTTGATCGCATCCCGGATCGGCGCCTCGCCACGCAATCGCGACCTCAACATTCTGAGCGACGTCACGTTCTCAGCCGACCCCGGCAATGTGGTCGGCGTCGTCGGGCCGAGCGGTTCCGGCAAGTCGACGCTGGGGCGCGTCCTCGTCGGCGCCTGGCCGGTGGCAAGAGGTTCTCTCAGCCTGGACGGGCACGAACTGGCGCATTGGAACCAGGATGAGCTGGGCCGCCTGATCGGCTACGTGCCGCAGGACGTCGAGCTCCTGCCGGGCACGGTGGCCGAAAACATTGGCCGCTTCGATCCGATCACCCCCGAGACGGAAGCCAAGATCATCGAGGCCGTCCGGCTCGCGGGTGTCCAGGACATCATCGGCAAGCTGTCGGATGGTTTGAACACGCGCATCGGCCAGGACGGGCATGTCCTCTCCGGAGGGCAGCGGCAACGCATCGCGCTGGCGCGCGCCGTCTACGGCTCGCCGCGGCTGGTTGTGCTGGACGAGCCGAATTCCAATCTCGATGCGCTCGGCGAAGAGAAGCTAGCGCAGACGATCAGCAAGCTGCGTCATGACGGCGTCATCACCATTCTGATCACGCACAGGCTGAACATGCTTTCGGTTTGCGACCGTGTGCTGGTGCTCAACAGCGGCACGGTTCATGCGTTCGGCGAGCGAGACCACGTGCTCAACCGTCTGAGTTCCTTCAATCCCAAGCAGATCACGGCTCGCCCTAGCGGCATCGCCGCGGCCTGAGCGGGAAGCAGGGTCCAATGTCGAAAATCGCCGAACCGATCGCCCTGCCATCGGCCCTGACGCCGCGCCCCTCGGGGGATTGGAAGGCGTCCGTCCGGTTCGGATACTTCATCCTGGTCGGGGGGCTCGGCTCCTTCCTGCTCTGGTCCGGCTTCGCCCGGCTCGATGCGGCTGTCGTCGCGAGCGGCGTGGTCGCGGCGGAGTCGAACCGAAAGACCGTGCAGCATCTCGAGGGCGGCATTGTCCAGGACATCCTGGTCCGGGACGGGGCCGAAGTGCGCCAGGGCGATCTGCTCATCCGCCTCGACCCCACCCGGCTCGACACGCAAGGCGATCTCTACAAGAACCAGCTGGCTATCCTGAGGGCGCAGGAAGCCCGGCTTCTGGCGGAGTTCGAATTCCGCGAGGAGGTCGCCTTTCCGGATCAGGTGATGTCGCGCGCGAGCGACGCGGCCGTGGCCTCCGTCATCGCCGATCAACGCCGGCTGTTCCTGGCGCGGCGCGACGCCTTCACCCGCAACACCCAGATCGCGGATGCGCAGATCCAGCAGGTCGGCAAGGAGATCGAGCAGGCCAGGATCGATGTCGCGACGGCCGAGCAGACACTGAAGCAGGTCGACCTCGAGCTCGAGTCCTTGCGGCCGCTCTACAAGCGACAGCTCGTGCCGATGACACGGATCGCGCCGCTGGAGCGGGAGCGGCTGCGGCTGGCCGGAGTGGTGGAGTCCGGTCCGGTTCAACTCGCCAAGCTGAAGGAGCGACGGGACGAAGCCTCGTTGCGCCGCCAGCAGGTTCGGCAGGACTATCGGCAGGAAGCTTCGACCGCTCTCGTCGATGTGCGCAAGCAGCTCAGCGACGTCACGCAGCAGGTCTTGCTGACGGATGACGGCCTGCGCCGCTCCGAGATCCGCTCGCCGATCGACGGCACGGTGCAGCAGATGCGCGTCTTCACCGTCGGCGGCGTCATCCGCCCGGGCGAACCGATTCTCGACATCGCGCCCAGCCGGGACGATCTCCTGATCCAGGCGCGGGTGGGGCCTGGCGATGCCGACCGAGTGAGCAACGGCATGAAGGTCGAGATCCGCTTTCCGAGTTTCCACTATTGGGGCGGCGCGGTCGTTCGCGGCGTGGTTCGCTCGACCTCGCGCGACCGTATCGCGAACGAGCAGACGAAGGATGCCTATTTCGCCGCCGAGGTGCTGGTCGATCGCTCGACCATCCCGCCCCAGATCGGCGACAGGCTGAGCGCCGGCATCGGCGCGGACGTCATCATCCCGACCTCGCCACGCACCGTCGCCGAATATCTTCTCAGCCCGCTCATGGACCGCTTCCACCTCGCGATGCGCGAGCGATGAGGCGGCAGAACGGGCGCCGTTTCGAATAACGAACCGCAGACAGTTGGAGCAGGGTTTATGGCGCAGAGCAGAGCCCGCGCGGTGCTTCAAAGGGAAAAGCCGCGGTTTGAACTCGTCGGGACGGCCTATCGGGCGGTCAGGCTGTCCTGTCCCGAGCCGATGGAGATGGCCGATGACGTGGCCGCTTTCCTCTGCGGTATCGAACTCGGCCGCAGTCGTATCGAAGGGCACTTCGACGCGGGCGACGTGATCGAATTCCCCATCGACTACCTGCCCTGGGTGGAGCTTCCGGCGCAGATCCACTTGGTCGATCTGGCCGGCAGGAAAGATATCTGCGAGCCGATCGCGCTGGCGACGCATGATCAGGCGGTGGCGCTGGTCGGGCTGGGCGAAACCACCATCGAGAACCTGGCAATCGACCAGGGACTGTTGCGCGGCGTGGCGATCAACCGCACCAATGGCCTGATCCGACCGCAGATGTTCGCGCGGATCAACGGCGTGCTGCCGCGCCCGATCAGCATCGATCCGCCGCGCCTTCTCGACGATGGCGGGGCGCATTTTCGGTTCGCTGCCCAGCTTCATCCGACCGATCTCATCGAGAACGGGCTGACGGTCGACATCTTCCTCATCGGTCTCGACACCCCGCTGGCCTCGATTGCCTTCCAGCGCGCCGATGTCGACGACATGGCACGACGCGTGGTCGAGCTCGAAGCGCAGCTCGAGCAGGCGCGGACGACGGCCGCCTTCAAGATCTCGTCGCTGAACGCCGAGATCGCAGCCCGGCTCGATGCGATGCAGGAACGGATCGACACGTTCATCGAATACGCCGGATCCTTCATCTTCGACAGGATCGCGGCGGTCGAGGTCCCGACGCAACCCGGCGTCGAGCCCCTGACACCGGTGCAGCGGCAAAAGGTGGATGCCTTCCTCGATATCGTGCGGGGGAGCGGCGGGCCGAATGCGAATGATCTTGTGCCGGCAAATCGTCCGCTCACGAGCGAGAACGTAACGCTCGCTCTGCAGTCGATGTCGTTCTCCTATGGCTGGTACGACATCGAGGATGCGGAGGGCCGCTCCTTCCGCTGGATGGCGGGCGATGCGATCGTCGCCAACCCCCAGCCCTCGCTGCCGGTGCGCGCGGTCACGATCGATGTCCATGCCGTGTTCGGTGCCGAGCAGCCCATGATCCGGGCCGCCTTCGACTCCAAGCCTGCGCGCGTTGCCATCGGCAAGGCTCCCGGCAATCGCCCGGGCTGGCAGCTCAAGCTGACCCCGCCGCGACAGCAGAAGAATGCCGAATGCCTGGCGGTCAACTTAGCCAGTCTCGTCTCGGCGTCACCGGCCCAGGCGAGAACCGGACATGACAACCGGATTCTGTCCATTGCGGTCACGGGGGTGACATTCCACTACGCGGAAGCCGACTGACGGCGCTCGATTGCGGTTCGGACGCGAGCCCGCTCCTAGGGGAATCGTAGCCGCTCTTGATTTATCCCCGCATCGTGGGGCCGCCTTACCCTGTTCTGCATCGATGGCCGATGGAGAACAGCCCGTGTCATATGATCGAGAGAAAGACCCTTTCGCCGACAGGGCGCGCAGCATGGCCGCGCCAGCCTCGGCGGCGCGATTGCTGACGCCGTCCGACGCGCAGGATCTCGCGCTCTATCCCAAGGCGCTGAGAGTCTATGTGCCGCTCAGCCTCGGCGAGGCGTCCATGCGGGTCACTCCTCTGCTCGCGACCGATGACGCTACCGTCACGCTGACGTTTCTCGCCGGGGTCTTCACCGAGCCTCTCGCCATCCGCAAGCTCTGGGCGACCGGCACGACCCCTGGCCTCGTTGTCCACGGCTACGAGGGCTGAGGCATGACCGGGTTCTCCTTTGCCGGAGGCGCGAGCTTCCTCGTCCCGCGCGCTGCTGCGCCACTCATCGCCTTCGCTGGCGACAGCATCACCGCCATGGCGGTCTATTCCACGGCCACGGCGCTCGGAAACCATCCCTATGCTCCGTCGAGCTGGCTCGTGCCGATGCTCGGCCAGCGAGTGCGCACCGATCACAGCCTGAACTTCGGTGTGTCGGGCGATACGACGACGCAGTTGCTAGCCCGCATCGACGCGATTGCTGCCTGTCCTGCCGATATCGTCTGCGTCCTGATCGGCACGAATGACGTAAATGGAGCCGTCACGGGCGCGACACTCGCGACCTACAAGGCGAATATGATCGCGATCGTCGACCGGCTTCTCAATGCCGGGAAGCTGGTAATCGTGACGCCGCCGCTGCCTCGCAATGTCGCGACGGCGGCAAACCGCCGGCTCCTGCATGCCATGCGCGAATGGACGTTGCGCCTGCAATGGTCCGGCCGCCGAAACCTGCGCGTCGCGGATGCCTCGGTTGAATATGGCGATCCGCTCTCCGGCACCTATGCGCCGCGCTCCGGGCATGACTATGACGGGCTGCATCCGCAGTCGCGCGGGGCTTATGAGATCGCCAAGGCGCTTCACCGCGTGCTCGATCCGCTTCTGCCGCCCGTTCCGCAAGGCCTTGCCTCGGCCGACGATATCTACGACGCGACCTACAACCCCGGCGGCAACCTGCTGACCAACGGCATCCTCGAGGGCACCGGAGGCACAGTGCCGGCCAGCCAGGGCGCCACGACCACCGGCTCGCAGATGGCGACGGGGTGGAGCCTTTTCTTCAACGCTCCCTATAGTGGCGCGACGCCGCTGAGCGGACTGACCGTCCTGGCGTCGAAGGGGACGACCGAGCAGGGGCTTCCCGAGCAGGTGTTTACGGTTTCCGGCAGCTACTCCGGCGATGTCGATACGTTCTGGGGCATGACGCAGACGGTGCCGTCTCCGTCTCGTCTTGCGGTGGGCGACGTTCTCGAGGCCACCGGCGAGATCATCCTCGATCCTTCCGCTGCCGAGCTGCCGATCGCGTCGCCCCGTCTCGGCTTGTCGATCGCTTATCCCTCCGGCTCCACTACGCCGACGCGGGCTATCGATATGTATCATGTCGCCAATGGCTACGCGCCGAAGGAGGGCTACAAGGTTTCGTTGCGAACGCCACGCTTCACCCTGCAGGAAGTGCCGTCGACTGTCTCCTTCGGGGCTCTCTTCGTGCCGCGACAGGGCGTCAACACGTTGCCCAATAACGCGGTGTTCCGCATGCGCCGCCTTGCGCTCAGAAAGGTCACCCCATGAAGATCGACGACAAGACCCTTTATGCCCGCATCGTCGATCCGAACGGGCTGACCGATGGCTTGCAGGGCTATGCGATCGGCTTCGAGCTCGCCGTCGACCGCGAGGAGCTGAAGCTCGTGGTCGGCGCCGAGCTGGAACCTTCCTATGTCGAAGCGCCGAACGCTCACTGTGCGGGCTGGCGCTACGAGAATGGTAGCTTCGTCCTGTCCCCCGGCTGAGGCCCTACCGCGCCGGCATCGAGAAGCGAACGCAATAATGGCGGATGCGCTTCGGCACGGTGAAACCACGCTCAGCGAAAGGCGAGGGGATGTCCGTCTCGGCTATCAACAGACCGGTCGAAGGGGCGAAGCATGCGTCGCCGGGGGCGGCCTGCGAGAAATCGACCGGCCGGCGATCGAGGGCATAGCGAAGTGTCACGGACCCCTCCACCGGGGGATGCCGACCGGCACGGCTGATCGTCACGGCCTTCCCTGGGCCTCAGGGCTTCGAAGCATGTCGCCGTTTCGATTCGCGACCACGCGGCGCAGTCGCCTCTTCTGGGAAATGGCTTCGATGCGCTCTGCCAGGGCCGACGCGACGGGGGCCAGATCGTAACGCTCGAGCACAGCGGAGCGGGCTCGCTCCCGCATTGCGCCATCCTTGGCGACATGGTCCCGCGCCCTGCGCAACTGGGTGACCGCCTCCTCCGGCGAGGGCTCCGCCCATTGGCTGCCCTCGTGGAAAACATACTCGCCGGCATTCACGTTGCGCAGCGTGTAGCCAACCGTGTAGCCGGTGCCGGCATCCAGAAAGGAGGTGCTGCCGGACCAGTCGGTGGCGATCACCGCAGTTTCCAGCAGCATGGCCTCCGCGATGGCGCGGCCGAAGCCTTCCGAGCGATGCAGCGAGACGAAGCAGTCCACCGCCGCGATCAGCCCGCAGACCTCCTCGCGGCTGAAGGGGCCGTCGACCAGCACGAAACGATGGTCGTCGCCCAGTGACTGCTCCAGCTTCTGCAGCGCGTTCTCATGCGCGTGGCCGTTCAGTGTCTTGATGATCAGTCGCTCGGGGCCATTCCGATCGGGAAAGGCCTGGCGGAAGGCGTCGATCACGCCCTGCGGGTTCTTGCGGGCGACGTATGAATTGAAGTCAAACATCGTCAGAAAGACGATGTCCTCCGGCGCGATGCCGAAAGGCTCCAGCGGGACGTGAGCCGGCTGTGGCACGTTCAGATAGGGCGGCATCAGCTGCACCGGCTTGGCGGTGAGCTGCGAATAGACGTTCTGGAGGAAGTCGCTGGAGGCCCAAACTTCGTCGACGAGCCTGAAGGCTCCGTGCCAGTCATGCGGCAGGGTGGTCAGCTCCCAAGGCCAATAGCCGATGTTGTAGCGTCCGGCGAAGATGCTGCTGCCCTTTTCGATATGTATCCGGACGGTCTCAAAGGCGGTCAGCGCGAACACGTTGATTGGATAGAGCGGCCGGTCGATGCCGAGCGCGGCGGATGCCGCAAAGACATCGTTGGTCGCGTGGCGCTCCGAGAGCGGGATGCGGACCAAGGCGCGGGGAATTCCGGCTGCACCCAGCGCCCGCGCCAGGGCACGTGCATCCTCGCCGATGCCGAGAACGCCGTCGGCGAAGCCGATGATGTTGACGCCGGGGAGATGGCTGCGGTCGGCTGCGGGTGGTGGTTCGAACCAGGGCGGATGCTCGCCGCGCTCGGCCTCCACACGCGAATTCTGGAAGCGCCTCCGGTCGGCGGGGCTTGCGAGGTCGAAGCGGGTTTGCGCGTCCCGATCTCGTAGATAGGCGAAATAGGCCTTTCGCGTCAGCGGGTTAGGCTGGCCGGCGAAACGCGGATGAGGCTGGTCGAGAAATTGCTGGTCGCGAACCGCCGTGAAGGCGCCGATCCCGAGTTCGGCCAGGCCCTCGTAGAAATACCAGGCGTGAAATCGATCGACATCAGCGCCGAAACGGTTGCGCAAATCCGGCCGCCGCATCAGCACATAGGCCGCCAGCCTTGATACGTAAGGCGTCACGGGGGTGCTCAGGAATGCCAGGAAAGCCGGCGTCAGCGTGGCGTGGTGATAGGTCTTGTGACCTTCGAGCGCGAACCAGAGCAGGAACTGAGAGGCCTGCTCGTCGGTGAAGGCGGCGGAGCCGCGCTCGGCCCCATGCCTCAGCAGGAAGGCGGCCTTCAATGTAGGGTCGGAGCGCAGGATCCCGATCGCGTTCGACATGGGGAGCGGTCTATGCGGCGTCCTGGCGGCCGATGGCCGAGCCGCGGCGAATGACCTGCGCGAGCCTGTCGAAGGCCGACCCGACGCTCGCCATGTAGCGGGCGAAGAGGCGGTAGGTCTCGAGTTCGAGCTCGCGCCGCAGTGCCGGGCTCTCGGCATAGGCGGCGATGGCGCGCGCCATCTGCTCCATCGATTCGAGCTGGTGCAGAGGATGCTCGGCGTCGAGCCCCTCGAACGCGTCCTTCGTGCCGATGACGCGGGCTCCATAGGCCAACGCCTCGATCGTCTTGATCTTGAGGCCGGTACCGCCGAGCATTGGGTTCAGCACGCATTCGACATGGTCGTAGAAATCCTCCAGCCGCTCGACGATGCCGAGCCGCGTTGGCCGGGAGGCCAGCGTAGGGAGCCTCGCGGAAATCGAGCCCGCCACCGTCCAGGGCGGCAGGGGCAAGTCGGCGATGGCCTGGTCGAGCGCTCGGATCGAGGCGATGTTGAACGGATTGCCGCTGCCGAGATAGCCGAAGGTGAAAAACGGTTCCGCCCGGCGCCGGCTGACGAGGAAATGCGGTTCGGCCGGATGGCCGACCGTCATCGCGAGCCCGTCGAAGCGGGAGCGGATCGCCGCGGTTTCCTTGTCCTGGATGCCGATGACGAGATCGGCACGTGCGAAGCCGCGCCGCTCCTCTTCCTCCGAGGTGAAGAACCAGCGCGGTTCGAGGCCGCTTTCCCGCGCGACGCGCTGGCGGTCGCCGAAGAGGTCGTGGGTGTCTATGATCTTGAGTGGACCCTCGATCGCCTCAAGCACGCGCGACATCCAGACATAGTTGATGAGGATCGCGTCGTAGCGCTGTTCGGCCACGACCTTGGCGACGTTCTCGCACAGCGCGGCGGGGCACCAGTCGTCCAGGCCCCAGCACGAGGGCAGGCTCTGCTCGTCATGGGGCAGCGACTTCATGAAGAAGAAGCGATTCCAGAACGCCTTCATTGCCTCGGCCTGAGTCTCCGTCAGGCCTTCCATGCCGTAGTAGAAGAAGTCGCAGGCGATGTTGCGCCGCTTGAGCTCCTCGCCGAAGGAGAGGATCCGCGCTGAATTGCCTTGGGTCGCGGGATGGGAGGCGATCGGCGAGACGATGAGGACACGGCAGGGCTTCATCGTGTTCACTGGCTGCCCCCTATATCCTCTTCCATGATCGGCTCGGACCTTCAGGCGGGCAGCAGGAGGAGCTTGTCGAGGCAAAGGCCGATCGGCCGGCCGCCATAGCCGTCCTTGTCCATTGCCGGGACGATGATGCCGATCACCGTGTAGTCATCGGACGGCGGCAGCTCGACGACGATCTTGCCGCTGCTCTCCGACCAGTGCTCGAAATGATGCGGAACGGGACGACCGTCGATCTGGACGCGGATCTGCCCGAGCATCCAGGGCGATTCGACGCGGATCACGCAAATCTCCGCCGAGCAGATGTTCCGGCCGGGTGTCCGTGGGGCGACCAGGCGGAAATGGGGCGAGGGACCGGTCCAAAGCCAGGAATAGCTGGCGTTTCCCTCCGCCCTGTATTCGCCATCGTGCAGGAACCGCAGCGCGTCGAAGACGACCGGAGCATCCGGGGGGGCCGCGATCCGCTCCGGCTCGGCCGACGGAGCGGTGCCTAAGGCCGCTGGCAGCGCGAGCCGATAGGGGGCGGAGCCGTCTGCCCGAGCCAGGCTCCGTGTCGAGAAGCCCGGCAGGTCGGGGTCGTTCGCGCTCTCGGGGAAGAGCAGGGCGGCAGGCCATTCGGCGGCGATGCCTGCGAGAGCGCTGGCCGCCTCGCTGCTTTCCAGCGCCAGGACGGGAGAGCCGTCGACCTCGCCCAGCAGCCGGTAGAGCTCCGCTTCGAGCCGCGAACGGTCGAGGCCGGTTATCGGCTCGTGTCCGCCTCTCTGCTTGAAGCTCGCAAGGAAGCGGGACGAGGGTGAATCGGCGTCGATCATCGCCGCGACGCGGATCGGCGCGGCGTCGCACCCCAGATAGCGGCAATGAGGAAAGGTCAGGTCGATGAGCGAGATCGTGCCGAGATAGCGTGCCAACGCATCGCCGAGTCCCGAAGCTTGGCCCGTCGGGAGCGAGCTTTCGACCGATCTTTGCGGCATCATGCCGTCCGCCCGAGCGTGTGCGACCTGCCGCGGATCGAAAGACCGATCCCGCCGCCGTTGGAGCCACCAATAAAGCGGATGCTGTCCAGGACCACATGCGGCGGCAGCGCTTCGCGCAGCAGGGCAGGCGTCGAGCGTGCCAGCTCCGCGAAATCATCGAGCCCGGCAAAGCTCAGCTCGAGTTCGAAGTCGCCCCGCTTCTGGCCGACTTCCCGCCCGAGTTGAATGACGTCCGCATCCGAGGAGGCCTTGCCTGCGAGGCGGTAACGCGTTGCGGCGGGCGCGGCCGTGGACGGCATTGCTCGCCCAGCCGGGGAGGCATTCGCGACGGTTGCGAGATAGCTGCGGGCGACGTGATCCATGGCGAGATCGGTCTGCGCCAGCAGCCGGGCGCGCGCGCCGAAGATGGCGCGCAGATCTGGGTTAGCCAGCAAACCCTCCAGCGCGTCGGCGAGGGCCGGCACGGTGCCGAACACGGGCAGATGCACCACCGCGTCGCGCGGTAGCTCGGCATAGGCGGCGGTGTCGTTGACGATGCAGCAGCGGCCGGCGGCGAAGGCGCGGGCGAGCGTTCCGGAGCTCTCGCCGACTGACGGAAAGCGCAGGTTCACGACGACATCCGCCGCGGCGATGTAGCTGTCGAGCGCCTCCTCGGAGACATAGCCGGTGATTTGGCAGCGGCTAGCGAGGGATGGCCGGCTCGCGATGGCGCTGGACAGGTCGAACTCGCTCGCCCTTTCCTCGCCGGCATGGATCCAGCGGAAATCCGCTCCGCGCCGCGCGAGCTCGTCGAGCGCCTCGACGAGCCAGTCGAAGCGCTTGGCCTTTGTCGCGAAGCCCGAGGTTAGCACAAGGGGGATAGCACCCCCGTAGCCGACGGCGGCGCGCGCGGCTTCCTGGCCGGTGACCGAGAGAACAGGAGCGAAGTGAGGGATGACGTCGATCTTCGCGCTCGCCTCGCTGCCGTAGATGGCGGCGATCTTGTTGCGGGCATAGTGCGAATGGACGATGACGCGCTTTGCCAGCGCCAGGATCTCGCCGATCAGATCGAAGAGCACATAGTTCGCGGCGGTCTTGATGCGGTTCTCGCGCCAGTGCCGCGCATAGGCCTCCCCCATCCTTCCGGTCGGGCCGATCATGCGGCCGAGGATCTCCTCCAGGCGCGGCGAGGCGAGCTCGTAGAGATAGAGCAGGCTGAGGTCGTGCAGCGAGACGACGCCGCCATAGGCGCGCAGCGCCTCGAGTGCGAAGACATGGCCACCATTATTGCCGATCTGGTGCAGGATCGGGCTCGATCCGCCGAGGTGGCGGAAGGCCTGGGCGGGGTCGCGGAGCTCGACGCCGGCCGGCAGATCGACCGCGAGGTCATGGCTGTAGACGTGACAGGGATGGAGTGGCGCGATCGCCTGCAGCAGCTTGGCCGAGTAGTCCGCGATGCCGTTGCGTTGCGGGGGCAGTGGCGTGAACCAGGACAGCGCGCGAGGCGGTAGCACGAATAGGTTCCTGAGAGCTTCTTCGAAAACGCTACCGCAGCCGACAGTATCTCGCAACGCACAATATGCGTGTACGCTGCAAAATAAGATTGTGAGCTATGTTGTGTGGATCTAACTCTTACGTCAGTTTCTGACGAAGACGTTGTCATAAAGCCGGTAGAAGGCTTCGGTCAGCGCGGTCAGGTCATAGACCCTGGCCCCGCCGAGCTTCACACTGCTACCTTCGACACCGAGAATCTCGCGGCCGACATAGCGGGTCTCGCGATCGAAGGGCAGGTCGTAGCGCCCCACGACCGCGGGGGAGGTCGCGATGTAGACCTCGTCAAGCCGGTACGGCATGGCGACGCCCCTAGTAACGTCGCTCGCCTGGCCGACATGCACGAGCAGCCGTGAGAGGAGCTCGCCGAGGAGTTCGTTCGTCGGGTGGTTCGGCGTATAGAAGCAGCGCTCCCTGCCGATCCGGAGGGCAAGATGGTCCGATATGGCGACGTCGACATCGCTCTCGCGAGCATGCAGTTGCGCGAGCGATGCCCCGAACGGGTCGGGCGTGGCGGCGAGCAGCCCCTCGCCGGCGAAGCGGTCGATCGCTTGCTCGACTGACAGGCCGGCTTCGAATGCAGCCGTCAGGGGCTCGAAGTGATATTCGAGCAGGGGGCTCAGCAGCTTCCCCCAGCTGCCGTGATAGATGTAGTTCACGCCCGGAAAATAGCCGTCGAAATAAACGTTCGGCCAGACCGTCACTTTGGAGCCGAATGCAGCGCGGACATGTTCGCTCGAAAGCCAATCCAGCTTGAATTCGTTGGAGATGCGCTGGGCGAAGATCAGGTCGGCCATGCCCAGTTTGTCGTAGACGGCGGCATGGTGCTCGGCGGTCATCATGAAAACCGGCTCAAGATCCAGCACCTCGACGTCCGGGCGGGACATCTTGAGCATGGTTTCCAGATGCTGGGCCTGGCAGTTGCCGAGAATGCAGACTTTCGTCACCGTACCGACACTCGTCAGAAGACCGCCGTTACGTCATGCGTGGCGACATGCCCTAAAGTCAAGAAGATGAGCGGCGTCAAGGCATGGGGTGTGGGGCGAGCTCGATCGACAATGTTTCTCCCGGCGGCAGCTGTACGCCCACCTCGCTCGGCCCGGCCCGGCAGGAGTTCGCGCGCCCAATGGGGGCTCGGTCTGCGGGCAACACGACGTCGAGGGGCGATGCGCTCGGGTTGACGACGAATGCGCGGCGGCGGCCGCTTCCGGACAGGACGGCGAGCCGCCCGTCATGCGCGACCCCGATTCCTCCCGGCGCCAGCTCTGCAATGCTCCGGGTGACTTTGCGATAGATGTCGTAGATCGGCTTGGGCTGCGCCTCGACGTCGAGAAGGCCGAAGAGGCTTCTGCCCCAACTCTGGTCCTCGAACTCCCAATACATCACTTCGCCGATCCGCCCGCGGAATACGCGAAAGAAGGCGGCCAGGCTGGCGCCGGCATAGGCGGGAGTCGTGGTCACGCTGTCCGGGACGCGGTTTCTCGCTGTCATGTTCGGCTCGGTACGTGTCGGGTCGATCCGTGTGAGCCCGTATTCGGTCACAGCGATCGGAGGCGTAGGGCCCAGCCGGGCGAGGTCCTGCAGAAGAGCCTCCAACTCCTCGCCCCAGGCCGTGCCGGCCGGGTCGCCCCAGCCATGCAGGCTGAAGACGTCAACCAGGCGCAGAAGCTCGCGCGCCTTGTCAGGCTCGGCAAGGAACGGCCGGGTGGCCAAAGCCCGGCTGGCGCCCGGGCCGTAGATCAACGGCAACGCGACCTTGCGCCTCGCAGCTTCTGACCGGACCGCCGCGACGAGCGCGATATAGTCGGACGGCCCGATCTTGATGTTCCAGCTTCCGTCCGGCTCGTTCGACAATTCCATCGCATGCAGCGGCAAGCCGAGCGCGGCGATATGCCGGAGATTGGCGACCTGGAAACGGGCAGCGAGCTGGACATCCGAGCTGTTCAGCACGCGCCAGCGTCGCGCCCCAGCGACATTGAAGTCGGGCTCCCCCGGCATGGGCGGTGGCTCCCAAACGATCAGATGGAGCCGGATGCCTGTCGCGGCCAGACGCTTCATGATCGCGACATGGCTCGCCAGCTCACGCGTCGCTATGAAGCTCTCTGCGACCAGCGCGTCGAGTTCCTCATCCGTCATCTCCGGCCGCAGCCGGGGCTGGCGCCGCCAGTTCGGGCCGAGCGAAAACCGCAGATCGCCCGGGGAGAGGGCGAGAAGTCGCTCTACGGAAGCGGGGCTCTGTGCCAGCCGACTCGGCCAGACATGGACGCCGAACCGGATCGGCGCTTGTGCGGTTATGGCTTCGGCCGGCAACTCGCAGCAACGCAGGGCCTGTGTGCTGCAGGTTGGTTCTTCCGCGGATGCCGGGGCGGTGCTCAGCGCGAGGAGGATCAGGCCCGTGACGACAGCGCGAAGCAGCGGGAACGGGGATGCTGCGGGCTGTCCCGATGGGCGCCCTCGCATTCGCGAGGCGTGGCCAAGTCGGCTCGTCATGGTCGCGCTCTCCGCCGTCACCACTGCGAACTCTCCGGCGGATCGTCGCTCGATTCGAGGCTGTGACCTTCGGGATTGATGCCGGAACTCTTGTCCGAGGTTCGTGTGATACCGAGCCGCGCCGCATGGGGCGCGATCAGGGCGCGATGGGCGCCCGCCTCGGGCAAGGCAAGGATGCGGTCGAGCTCGGCGCGGGCCTGGTCCGGCAGGTCGAAATGCGTCAGCGTATTCACCAGATGAAGCCGCATGAAGATATCGCCGCTGCCGCGTAGCAGCAGAGCGATCCGCAACTCGGAGCGGCGCAGATCGTGGCGCCGGCAAAGATTCCAGAGCTCGACCAGCGGGAGCGACGAAAGCGTCGCCTCATCGCAGCTCAAGAGCAGGTCCTCGGCCTGTGCGGTCGCCCCGGTAGCCAGCGCCTGGGCGAGTTCGAGGCGAAGCCCGGCCTGCTCGCCCAGGACAGGGGCCAATTTCGCGCAGAGATCAAGGCGCCCCCGCGCCAGAAGCGCCTCGAATCGGCGCGTGGCATAGGTGGCGGAACGGGAGCGCGCCGCACGCAGCAGCCGGCGCAGCGCAGGCCCGGGCTCGTCTTGTCGGAGCAGCTCGATCAGATCGGCCGAGAGGCCGGTCTCGGCCGGGAGCCTGATCGTCTCATGGCCCGAAAACGGACAGAGTACCCGCGACACGCCCGGCAGTGGCAGGAGCCGGTCGGCATGGATGCGATCGACCGGTTCATGCGGGTCGTAGACGATCACCGAGGCCGGCCCGAGATCAGCGGCAGTCACCGGCAATCCGTTCGCAAGCTCCGGGCGATTGAAATGCGTATAGCGCGCGTCGAAATCGCCGACGGCCTTCGGCGCGATCGACCATTGCGGGCAGAAGGCCACGGAAAGCCGCGCGCCGAGCGCGGCTGCATACTTCAGAGCGCCGTAGCCGCCCTGGCTGTGGCCATAGGTCACGATGCGGCGGCCATGGCAGGCTGCGGCGATGGCTTGGGCGGCGGCGCTCATCTCCTCGCGCGGATACCAGTTCGGGGCGGATGTCATGACGCCGAAAGCCGATATGCCGCAGCGCGCCAGTAGTTCGTCACCCCAGAAGGCGAGCCCGTCCGACACGGTGCCGAACTCGTTGAAGGTCACGATCACATCCGGCGTGCCGATGTCCTGGGCAATGACTCTGACATGGTCGCCGTCGAAGAGCAGGGCCTTCGCCGACATCTCAATGGCCGTCCGGCGCGGAGCGGTGCAAGCGTAGCGAGAGCAGATCGACTGCCGCATCCGCGATCCGGCCCGTGCCGGGCAGGAAATGCAGCATGAGCGAGAGGGTGAGACGCTTGAGGGGGCCGGGCAGGCGAACGGGCGGTGTCCGCAGCAGCCCGAACCGACCCGAGCCGAGCTGCCGCTGGCCGTAGAACTCACTGGAGCTCGTGCCGACATAGCCGTCCTGCCAGACCGGGGTGAGCTGCAGCGAAACGGAAGCGAGTCCTTGCGCCGCACGCACGATCACGACCTCCGCCGATGCGGCGATCTCGCTTCCGGAGCCGAGGCCTTCGAGGACGGATGGAGGCAGGGCGTGGTTGATCCGAAGGAAGGGCCAGGGCGAGGTATAGCTTCCCTCGGCCTCGATGCGTAGGCCGGTCCGTCCGTCCGGCGTGGCGGCTGGTCCCAGGCGAGCGGTGATCCCTCCGGCCTGGGCGGTCTCAAGTGAAAATCCTTCGGGGAGTTCCGCGCCTTCGCTGTCGAGCGCCCGCAGCGGCAACAGGGTGTCGCACACATCCGCAGATGGGGCGATGCCGCAAGCCGGCAGGACCGTCAGGAGCCTGTCCGCGATCAGCTCCGCCAACGCGAGGGCACCGGCGATCGTCGGCCTGCCGCTGCCATCGGCTTCCACCAGATCAGGTTGCGGTTCGATGCCGAAGCCGTTCTGCCGCTTCAGCGTGTCGGTGGGGTCGACGACAATGATCTCGGGATACTGGCGTGCCAGCCGGCGCAACGTCGCGCTCACGCTGATGAAGCGATCCGCGAACAGCCCGTTGGCGAAGAGCGGATGTGGCGGCGGTAGCAGCAGGATGGGACGTATGCCAGCCCGCCGCAAGGAGCCGACGATGTGTTCAAGCGCAGCGACGCCTGCAGCCGGTGCCGGCGCCACGCCGCGCGTCGTCTCCTCGCAATCGACCGATCCAACCGAAACCAGCGCGATATCATAGCCGGCGTGGGCCGCGGTGATGCTCTCGATATTGCTGGCGAGGCCGATCGTATTGGTCTGTGGCTGGCCGGTGATGTTCCTGTCTTCTAGCGCGAGCCCTGGCAGCAGCGTCCGCAGCCAGGTCAGCGTCAGCGCCGGGTGGTAGCTGACGAGGGAGCTCGTCTCGTTACGCTTGCTGTAGAGGGGCGGCGAAAACAGTGCATCGCCGATCGCGAAGGCGCGCGGGGCGTGGGCGACCGCGTCGCGCAAGGCCTGCGGTGTGAGATTCAATGCCAGCCCCTTTGCACGGATACGCACCACCCTGTCCCGAGCGCAGCACTGCTCGACAAAGATCCTATGGCGAGGAAGGCGGCATGCATGGCGTGACTATCTGTTGCGATTGATGACCAAAAGTAAGGCAGATGATACTTGATCGCTAGCTGGTATTCTGCGAAATTTCCGACAAGTCTCCGATTTATGTTCGGCCCTAAGATTGGGCTGCCGTTATGAGAAAAATTTTGGATACGGAGTGATTATGTCTTTCGGCTTGAAGATAAATGACCCAGCATCTTTGAATATGAGCGAAGATGAGTATTGGAGAACTTTAAATATCAAAGACGTTCAAAGCGTAACCTTTACTTGTGAGATTTTGCCGAAATTATGGTCTCTTTATGAAAATTTTTCCGGATCTTTGAGACTTCTTGATGTTGGAACCAGAACCGGAGCAGGGACGGCCTTAATTGGATACCTTCATCAGAAATATTCTCTCAATCGAATAAAGATAGAGATATCATCGATCGATATAGATCAAAGCTATATCGATTACGCGAAAATTCATTACCCGTTCGCTAATTTTCGTAAAGGTGATGTTTTTAAGGAAGAAAGCAAAAGTTACGACATCGTCCTCTGCAGTCATGTTATCGAGCATGTCGATAATCCTCAGGCTTTTCTTTCAGAGCTAAAAAGAGTCGCTAAAGCCTATGTGATATTGGCATGCCCATATGAAGAATCAAATCTTATTTCGGGGCATAGGAATGTTTTAGACGAAGGTTTTTTTAGTTTGACCGGCGCGTCTAAAGTTGACGTCTATCGAAGTGTCACTTGGCATCAAAGCCAAGCTTGTATTGCGATCTACGATGTAAGGTAACGAGTTTTCGAATATTTGATACGTAGAGTGATCGGTATGACTTCCGCCAAAACTAAGATGAAACTGTGCTTTGTGGGAAATTGTCAGACTACATTTTTAAACAACGTTATAAAGCATCATGATTTTCCGATTTCCCAAATAGATATTCCTCAAGCTTATCGGGCGAGTGCGAGCGATAAGAATGCTTTTGTCGATATTTATGATAGTGCGGATGTCATAATTACAAGATTAATGAGTGGTAGAGTTCAGGAATTTGTTTCGACGAAGTGGCTTCGAGATAATTTTGGAGATAAATTGGTCGTTATCCCGAACATGTACTTCAATGGATTTGATCCTGATTTATGTAGGATATACGACAATTCATACCGTATTATTCAAGGTCCGCTTGGTGATTATAGTTGTAATATGATACATTTCTCATACATAAACAATTGGTCTATTGGCCAGTGTATTAATCTAATTAGGCGAGACGATATTCTTAATTGGTACGATGATCCGTTGAGAAAATCTCTCGATACGCAACGGTCGCGCGAAGCGTCTTGCGACATAAAAATGATCGATTTTGTGGAATGTAATTTCACTCGGCGTCGGCTATTTTATACATTTAATCATCCGACTAACGATTTACTGCTGGAGCTTTTTCATAGATTGATGTCGTTTCTTGGGATTTCCGGCAGTAGAGAATGGAATTTTGACGGTAATTTCTTGAGGTCGAATTCTCTATCCTACGTTGTCTCGCCCATACACCCTGCCATCCAGCGGCGATATAAAATTGAATTTGAGTGCAGTGGTTTCGAGTATCAAACCATATTTTTGAATAATGGATCGCCCAGCGGAGAAGGGCGTCGCCGCTATATGACAATTGATGAAATCGTTCCGGTATTTTTCGAAATCTACAGGAATTCCGGACTTGCGCGCAGTGGGAACGCTAACTGAGCTGCGATTGTCGCGCTGCCGGGCATAGCGCTCCGCGCCAGACGAATGAACTGAGACGCTAATTTCCGTCATGTCCATTATCAGTACAGACCCTGGAGCCGGCCGACCGCATGGATGCTGTTTCGAGCAGACCTGCATGCCGAGCTGACCGGGGAAAATGGAGGCGCATTGGGCATGTTGGCCCGGCGTCTCGAAACTGATGGAGCCGTGCTCTCGCGAGGCCATTGATCTGGCGGGAGCCAACAAGCGCCAGCGAAAGCAAAAATGGCAAGATATTGCCAGGACCTCTCGGCTCTTCTGATGGCCGATAGAGCTCTGCGAAAACGCCTTGGTGCCCCTGGCCGGGATCGAACCAGCACTCCTTGCGGAACTCGATTTTGAGTCGAGCGCGTCTACCAATTCCGCCACAGGGGCCCCTTGCGGGCCGGCGGACTATAGCGATCGGCGAAGGGGGGTCAATCGGGGTCGGCGCGGTTGCTTCGCCCGGCTGTGCATGCTCTAGAGCGCGCCATGCTGAAGCGCCTCTACGAATGGACCATGTCGCTCGCCGCCCGGCCGCGCGCGGAGCTTTGGTTGGCGGTCATCGCCTTCGTCGAGAGCTCGTTCTTCCTGATCCCGGCCGACATCCTGTTCGTACCGATGGCGCTGACGCGCCCGCAGCGCGCTTATCGCCTCGCCTTCGTGGCGACGCTGTTTTCCGTGCTGGGCGGGATCGCCGGCTATGCGCTCGGCTACTATGCCTTCGAGGCGCTAGCGAAGCCGGTTCTCTCCTTCTACGGCAAGCTCGATGCCTTCGAGGCACTCAAGGCTTGCGCCGGCCCCGATACGACGCTGATCCTGCTCACCACCTCGGGGCTGGCGCATCTGCCGCCGATCAAGGTGGTGACGATCCTGGCCGGCGCCGTCCATATCGGGCTCGCCTTCTTCGTCATTTCTTGCGTGCTGGCGCGTGGCGCGCGCTTCTTCGCGCTCGCGCTGCTGCTGCGACGCTATGGCTATGCCATCCGCCATTTCATCGAACGTCGCCTGAAAGTGATCGCCCTGGTGGGGGCTGCGGCACTGATCCTCCTTTATTTTGGCCTCAAGCTCGTCGCAGGGTCGGGTCAGCTTCTCTCCTGCTGAGCCATTGCCATGTCCGCCTCCGTTGTCGCCGACAGCAGCCCGAATCCGTTGCTCACCCGGCCACGGCTGATTGCGCTGATCGGCCTGACGAGCCTGGCGCTGATCGCCGGCGCCTGGTTCTTCGAGCTCGTCATTCATCTGCGGCCCTGCAAGCTCTGCCTCGAGCAGCGCGTGCCGCACTACGCGGCGATCGGCCTGGCGCTTGCCGGGCTCGTGCTGGCGCGTTCGCCGCGGCTGCAATGGCTCGTCCTGCTGGGTCTGGCTGGGCTGATGGCCTGGAGCACGGGCCTCGGCGTCTATCACGCAGGCGTCGAATGGGGCTGGTTCATCGGGCCGAATGACTGCGGCGCGGCGGGGCCGGCCGCCGCCGCCGGCCTGCAGGATTTCATGAAGCAGCTCCAGACGACGCGCATCGTCGCCTGCACGGAAGCCGCCTGGCGCTTCCTCGGCCTGTCGCTCGCCGGCTGGAATGCGTTGGCGTCCGCGGGGCTGTTCCTGCTCGCCGCCTATGGGCTCGTGCGGGCGCCGCGCGTCGCGGAATAGCGACGTCGAGGGCGCCGACTCTCCTGGGCGCAGCTCCGGTGGCAGGTGGTCATGGAATGCCGACCTCCGACGGTTAGCGTCGTGGGGCGATGATGGTGCTGGAATCGATTTCCTCGCCAGCTGCCGATCGGTTCATCCGCTCCGCAGGCGCAAAATGCGCCAGCTGGCCGCCGTTGGTGGAGCTTCGCCGGCGCCCAAGCGCTCCGCTGGGGTCTTTCGAGGGCACAGCGACCGATCGGATCACGACCCTGCGGCATAGACTAAAGGATGATGAAAGACGCGGTTCAGGCGGACGCGCAGATATTTCATCATGATCTCAATCGGGCGCTCAGATCCGATCTAATCCATTAAATCGGGAGGATAGCGATGCAGGTGACCCGTCGCGGGTTTACGACCGCTCTTGCTGGCAGCATTGTCGCGCCGGCCATCATTCGAACAGCCTACGCTCAGGGAGCCACCGTCAAGATCGGCATGGTCGTGCCGATGACCGGTGCCGCTGCCGAGTCGGGCTCCTTCGCCCAGACCGGTGCCAAGATCGCGCTCGAACAGGTCAACAAGGCCGGCGGCGTGCTCGGCAAGCCGCTCGAGCTGATCTTCGAGGACGACCAGACCACCAATCCCGGCGCGGTCCTGGCCTTCTCCAAGCTCGCCAGCCAGCCCGATATCGTCGCCTTCCTCGGCTCGATCCGTTCGACGCAGATGCATGCGATGGCGCCCGACATGCTCAAGATCGGCAAGCCGGTCGGCTTCGGCGGCACGGACCCGAACCTGACCAAGCTCGGCAATCCCTGGCTCTTCCGCTTCCGCCCCAATGATTCCTATTCGGGCAAGGTGATCGCGCAGTTCGGTGTCAAGGAACTCGGCAAGAAGAAATGGGCGATCGTCCACTCGACCGACGCCTTCGGCACCGCCGGCGGCAAGGCGCTTGCCGATGCGCTGCCCGATAACGGCGCGACGCTCGCGCTCGACCAAGGCTATGCGAACCAGAGCCAGGATTTCACGCCGGTCGTGCTGGCGGTGCGCCAGTCGGGCGCCGATATCCTCGGCACTTACTTCACCTTCGAGACCGATCTCGGCATCTTCGCCCGGCAGCTGCGCCAGCTCGGCGTCAACATTCCGTGGGTCGGCTCGCCCTCCATCGTCAATGTCTCGGCGCTGAAACTCGCCGGTCCGGCGCTCTACAACACCTATGGCGTCGCCGACTATGCCGAGGATTCGAGCCCCGCTTCCAAGGCCTTTGGGACGGCCTATCGCGACGTCCGCAAGGTCGCGCCCGACAACCAGTCCTCCTGGACTTTCGACGCCGTGACCTGTCTCGCCATGGCGATGAACAAGGCCGGCTCGACCGAGCCCAACAAGGTGCGCGAGGCCATGCTGGCGATCCGCGGCCACAAGGGCGCCGAGGGCGAGTACAACTTCGACAAGAACGGTGACGGCCTGCACGGCTACAACATCGTCAAGAACGACAAGGGCGACATCAAGTTCGATAAGCGTATCGACTTCACGCCGAGCCTCGGCTGAGCCGCCGGCGCAGGGGCCGGCTCTCTGCATCAGAGGCCGGTGCCGTGACGGGGTTCGCTGGCGAACCCCGTAGCCGTCGAAGCGCCCGGCGCATCTCGTACCACGCCTTTCGGGGCGGGCGGCCTTGGCCGCTCGCCGCGGAGGACCGATCGGCCCACGCAAGCGCGGTAGACAGATGGATCTCGTTCTTCAGCTTCTTTTCACCGGGATCGGTATCGGTTCGGTCTATGCGCTGGTCGCGCTGGGCTTCGTCCTGATCTTCCGGGCGACCAATGTTGTGAATTTCGCGCAGGGCGAGTTCTCGATGGTCGCTGCCTTCCTGATGGTGGTGTTCTCTCTCAAGATCGGGCTGCCCTACTGGGTTGCCTTCGTACTCGCGCTGGTCTGCATGGCGGGGCTAGGGGCGGTCTTCAACCTCGCGGTCTATTATCCGCTGCGCCACCGCACCTATCTGCCGGTCATCATCTCGACGATTGGCGCCTCGATCTTCATGGCCAACACGACGCTGGCGATCCACGGGCCGGAGCCGGAGGTGCTCTCCGGCTGGTTCGATACGCCCGGCTTCATGCTCGGCCCGGTCTATCTCGACAACCAGTATGTGCTGATCATCGTCGTGACCGCGCTGCTGGTCGCGCTGCAATACTGGTTCTTTGAACATACGCTGCTCGGCAAGAAGCTGCAGGCAACCTCGCAGGACAAGGAGATGGCCTCGCTGCTCGGCATTCCGGTGGCGGTGATGATCATGATCACCTTCGTCTATTCGGCGGTGATCGGCGGCATAGCCGGCATCCTTGTCGCGCCGGTGCTCTTCGTCTCGATCGGCATGGGCGCGACCATCGCGCTGAAAGCCTTCGCCGCCACCATCATCGGCGGCTTCGGTGACGTCACGGGCGCGATCATCGGCGGGCTCGCGCTCGGCGTCATCGAAACCTTCGGTGCGGCCTATATCTCGGTGCCCTACAAGGATGGCTTCGCCTTCCTGGTGCTGATCGCCTTCCTGATCTTCCGGCCGCAGGGCATCTTCGGCGAGCGCGTGGCGGAAAAAGCATGAGCACGACCGAAACCACCGCCGCCACCGGCGATATCCGGCCGCGCCTGCGCTGGGGCACCCCGGCCTTCGTCGTGCTCGTCCTCGTCGCGATGACACTCGCCGTCGTCGTGCCGAAGACCGGCTACATCCTCAACATCTCGCTGCAGGCGACGACCTATGCCATCGCGGTCCTCGGCCTGACGATCGTGCTGGGGCTCTGCGGCCAGATCAATCTGGCGCAGGCCGCCTTCTTCGGGCTCGGCGCCTATGCGGTCGGCCTCGGCCAGACCGATTACGGCCTCAACTTCTGGGTCTGCCTGCTGATCGGCACCGGCATCGCCGCCGGCTTCGGCGCGCTGCTCGGCGCTTCGACGCTCCGGCTCGGCGGCCACTACCTCGCCATGGTGACGATCTCCTTCCAGCAGATCGTCACGCTCGTGCTGATCAACTGGATCCCGGTCACCAAGGGGCCTGACGGCGTGCGCGCCATTCCGCGCCCGGGCTTCCTGGCCGATGGCTCCACCTATCTCGCCTTCTGCATCGCCATGCTCGCGGGTCTCGGCTACCTCGTCTGGAGGTTGCGCGACACCAAGCTCGGCCGCGCCATGCGGGCGGTGCGCGACAACGAGCTGGCGGCGGGCGTTGCCGGCATCGATGTCTACCGCACCAAGGTCACGGCCTTCGCGCTCTCCGCCATCCTGGGCGGCATCGGCGGCGGCCTTTTCGCGGGCGGCTTCGCCTATGTCAGCCCGGATCAGTTCTCCTTCGCGGAATCGGTGGTGTTCCTGACCATGGTGCTGCTCGGCGGCGTCGCCTCGCCGATCGGCGCGGTCATCGGCACGGGCCTGCTGATCCTCATCCCGGAATGGTTGCGCTTCCTGAAGAGCATCCCCGGCCTATACCTCGCCATCTATGGCGCGGCGGTGATCCTGATCGTGCTGTTCATGCCGGACGGCATCTGGGGCTATCTGCGCGGCCAGCTCGACCGCTTCAAGCGCGCGGTTTTGCCGGGTCGTTCGGGCCAGGCGCTCCAGCTCTCGGGCGGCGGCGAAGGCGCCGAGACCGTCATGGAGGTGCGCGGTCTCTCCAAGCATTTCGGTGGCCTGAAAGCGGTCGACGAGGTCGATCTCACGATCAAGCGTGGCGGCGTCCATGCGCTGATCGGGCCGAACGGCTCCGGCAAGACCACGACGCTGAACGTCCTCTCCGGCCTCTACCGGGCGACGGCGGGAACCGTCGAGCTCAATGGGCAGGACATCACCGACCTGCCGCCGCATGCCCGCACCAAGGCCGGCCTCGGCCGCACCTTCCAGAATATCCGGCTCTGGCGCTCGATGACGGCGCTGGAGAACGTCATGGTTGGCGCCGAGCGCCCCGGCAATCCGGTCGGCGACGATCCCGCGGCACTGTTGGCACGGGCCAAGGCGGCGCTCGCCTTCGTTGATCTGGAGGACCGGGCCGACGAGATCGTCGCGAACTTCTCCTACGGTCACCAGCGGGCCGTCGAGATTGCCCGCGCGCTCGCGGCCGATCCGGTCCTGCTCCTGCTCGACGAGCCGGGGGCGGGCCTCAACTCCTCGGAGAAGGTCGAGCTGCGCAACCTGCTCAAGCGCATCTCGGCCCGCGGCCTCACCATCCTGATCATCGACCACGACATGACGCTGGTGAGCGAGGTCGCGCAGCACATCACCGTGCTGAATTTCGGCCGCCGCATCGCCGACGGCTATTCCGCCGACGTGCTGAAGCATCCCGACGTGATCGCGGCCTATCTTGGAACGGCTCCCGATGTCCCTGCTTGAACTCAAATCCGTTGTCGTCCGCTACGGCGAGGTCGAAGCCGTCGACGGCATCTCGCTCGTCGTCGAGGCCGGCGAGGTCGTCACCCTGCTCGGCTCGAACGGGGCCGGCAAGTCGACCACGCTGCGCGCCATCTCTGGCCTCGCCAAGCCTGCCTCGGGCGACATCCTCTTCGAGGGCCAGTCGATCGTCGGCTTGAGGCCCGAGGAGATCGTGCGCCGCGGCATCGCCCATGTCCCGGAAGGCCGGCGCGTCTTTCCGGGGTTGAGCGTGCGCGAGAACATCATGCTCGGGGCCTCGAACAGGGCCGGCGTGAAGGCCGCAGCGATCAAGCGCGAGGCGGACGAGATGTTCGATCTCTTCCCCGACATCCGCCGCTTCGCCAATGCGCTCGGCTGGACGCTTTCGGGCGGCCAGCAGCAGATGGTGGCGGTCGCAAGGGGGCTGATGGCGAAGCCGCGCATCCTGCTGCTGGACGAGCCTTCGCTCGGCCTTGCGCCGGTCATCGTCCAGGCGGTGTTCTCGATCATCGCGGAGATTCGTCGTCGCGGCACTACCGTGCTGCTGGTCGAGCAGAACGCCCGCATGGGCCTGTCCGTCGCTGATCGCGGCTATGTGCTGGAAACCGGCAAGCTCGTGCTCTCCGGCACGCCGGACCAGCTCTGGTCGAACGAGGAAATCCGGGCGGCCTATCTGGGGGGACGCACCGCCGCTGCCTGACGGCAGCGGCGCGTTCGCGCGCCGTCGCAGCGATCTGCATCGCTCCCGTTTCGGCTATCGCGAAGCGAGCTCGAAATGGGAGCGGTCCATGTGCTTGTAGCCGTCGAAGTGGCCGCCCCAGCGCAGCGACACGCCCAGTTCGCTTGCTGCCCGCTTCAGCGCGGCGGCGATCCGGTTCTGGGCTCCGGGGTCGAAGATGACCCGACCTTGCGGATCGAGAGGCCATAGGTCCACGGCCTTGCCCGATCGGTGCGCGCTGGCGCGCGTCAAGGACCAGCCCCAGGCGACCGCTCGGCGTTGCAGCTTGCGGTCGCGTCTCCCCGAGCCGATCACGAAGCGCAGGCCGGGATTGTCGGCCTGCGCCTTCCGCACGACCTTGGCGAGGGTCGGGTGGAGGGCACGCAAATTGCCCTCGTGATTTGCGAGCGGGTCTGGATTCCATTCGCGAAACATCGCGAGCTGATCGCGCCCGAATTCGTCTATCGCAGGAATCCTCGCATAGATGCCTCCCGGCCCATAGAGCTGGGAATCTCCGAAGACAGCTGGCGACGCCCGCCATCGGCTGCCTGGCTGGCCGTGAGCTTCGCCGCCCAGGCCGCAGCAGAAGAGCGCGATACCCAGCAATCCGAGAGGGAGGCCGCGTGCGTTCTCGAGCATGATGGCTCGTACGATCGCAGCCGGATGGTGCCAGAAGAAGGCGGCTCCGCGCGGATGCGGGCGGGGCGTAGCGCCTGAGCCTTACGGCTCCAGTTCCGAATCCCAGTAGAGGTAGTCCAGCCAGCTCTCGTGCAGGTAGTTCGGCGGGAAGAGCTTGCCGTTGCGGTGCAGGTCGTTGACCGTCGGCGCGTAGGGCTTCTGGGCGGGGAACATCTCGACCGAGGCCGGCATCTTGTCGCCCTTGCGCAGGTTGCAGGGCGAGCAGGCGGCGACGACGTTTTCCCAGGTCGTCAGGCCGCCCTTGGAACGCGGGATGACGTGGTCGAAGGTCAGTTCGTCGCGCTCGCCGCAGTACTGGCAGGCGAAGCGGTCACGCAGGAAGACGTTGAAGCGGGTGAAGGCCGGCGTCCGCGAGGGCTTGATGTAGCTCTTCAGCGAGACGACGGAGGGCAGCCGCATGTCGAAGCTGGGGCTGCGGACCACCGTGTCGTATTCGGAGACGATGTTGACCCGGTCCATGAAGACCGCCTTGATCGCGTCCTGCCAGCTCCAGAGGGACAAGGGGTAGTAGCTGAGCGGCCGGAAATCGGCGTTCAGGACGAGGGCCGGGCAGCTGTCCGGCGACGCCATCGGATGCATCACATGCGCCGTCAAACTCGTCGCACCTCCGCTTCATCGGGCAGGACGAATCCTGCTCGACGATGAATGTAAGCGCGAGACGACAGGAATGTGAAGAGCGGGGAAAAGTAAGCTTGCGTCGGGCGGCTGGCCGCCATGCCCGGGCCGCGCCCGAGCATCTTGGAAATCAGCGTTGTCGGGGCCTCGGATTCTCGGATTTACGCTTCTTCACGCCCGAGAATGACGCGAAAACGTCAGCGCGTCGGAACCGGCTTCTCGCCGCGATAGTCGTAGAAGCCGCGCTTGGCCTTGCGGCCGAGCCAGCCGGCCTCGACATATTTCACCAGAAGCGGGCAGGGGCGATATTTCGAATCAGCCAGCCCGTCATGGAGCACCTGCATCACGGACAGGCAGGTGTCGAGGCCGATGAAATCGGCGAGCTGGAGCGGCCCCATCGGATGGTTGGCGCCGAGCCGCATCGCGGTGTCGATCGCCTCGACCGAGCCAACGCCCTCATACAGCGTGTAGACGGCCTCGTTGATCATCGGCAGCAGGATGCGGTTGACGATGAAGGCCGGGAAGTCCTCCGAGACCGAGACGGTCTTGTGCAGCTTGCCGACGAGGTCCTTGGCACGCTCGAAGGTGCCGTCATCGGTGGCGATGCCGCGAATCAGCTCGACGAGCTGCATCAGCGGCACCGGGTTCATGAAGTGGATGCCGATGAAGTGCTCGGGGCGGTCCGTCGCGGCGGCCAGCCGGGTGATCGAGATCGAGGAGGTGTTGGAGGCGAGGATCGCGTCCGGCTTCAGATGTGGGCAGACGGCAGTGAAGATCTTGCGTTTGACCTCCTCGTTCTCCGTCGCGGCCTCGATCACGAGATCGCAGGCGCCGAGATCGGCGAGCCCGACCGCCGGCTCGATGCGGCCGATCGCGGCGCGGCGTTCCTCATCGGCCAGCGCGCCCTTGGAGACCTGACGGGCCATGTTGCCGTCGATAGTGGCGAGCGCCGCCTTGATCCGGTCCTCGGCGACGTCGTGCAGCCGCACGTCGAAGCCCGCCACCGCCGCGACATGGGCGATGCCGTTGCCCATCTGGCCCGCCCCGATGATGCCGATCGTCTTGATCGCCTGGTCCGACATGGTCTGATCCCGGATATTCTTTTAGGCTCCCGCGGGAGCGGAACGGGCCGCCCTGAGGGCGGCCCGGGAGTTTTCGCCGCGCTTACTTGCCGGCCTTGGCGAGCTCGGCGTCGAGCTCCGGCAGGACCGAGAAGAGGTCGCCGACGAGGCCGTAATCGGCCACCTGGAAGATCGGCGCTTCCTCATCCTTGTTGATGGCGACGATGACCTTCGAGTCCTTCATGCCGGCGAGGTGCTGGATCGCGCCCGAAATGCCGACCGCGATGTAGAGCTCCGGAGCCACGACCTTGCCGGTCTGGCCGACCTGCCAATCGTTCGGGGCGTAGCCGGCGTCGACCGCCGCGCGCGAGGCGCCCATGGCGGCGCCGAGCTTGTCGGCGACGGGCTCAATCACCTTGGTGAAGTTCTCGGCCGAGGCCAGCGCGCGACCGCCCGAGATGATGATCTTGGCCGAGGCCAGCTCCGGACGATCGGACTTCGCGACCTCCTCGCCCTTGAAGCTGGAGGAGCCGGGGTTCTCTGCGGCAGAGACGCTTTCGACCGGGGCCGAGCCGCCTTCGCCGACAGCCTGGAAGGAGGCGGTGCGGATGGTGAGCAGCTTCTTGGCATCGCCGGACTGCACGGTCTGGATGGCGTTGCCGGCATAGACCGGGCGCTCGAAGGTGTCGGGCGAGACGACCTTGGTGACGTCCGAGACCTGCATCACGTCGAGCAGGGCGGCGACGCGCGGCAGCACGTTCTTGCCGGTGGTGGTGGACGGCGCGACGATGGCGTCGTAGCCGCCTGCGAGCTTGACGATCAGCGCCGCGAGCGGCTCGGCCAGCGCATGCCCGTAGGCCGCGTCATCGGCCAGCAGCACCTTCTCGACGCCGGAGAGCTTGGCGGCAGCGTCAGCCGCGCCCTTGGCGCCCTGGCCGGCAACGAGGATGTGGACGGGGGCGCCGAGCGCCTGCGCCGCGGTCAGCGCCTTGGCGGTGGCGTCCTTGACGGAGGCGTTGTCGTGTTCGGCGATCAGGAGCGTGGTCATCAGATCACCCCGGCGGTCTTGAGCTTGGAGACGAGTTCGGCGGCGTTGGCCACCTTGACGCCGGCGGAGCGGCCGGCGGGCTCGGCCGTCTTCAGCACCTTGAGGCGCGGGGTGACATCGACGCCGAGCGTCTCGGCCGTGGTCTCGTCGAGCGGCTTCTTCTTCGCCTTCATGATGTTGGGCAGCGAGGCGTAGCGCGGCTCGTTGAGGCGCAGATCGGTGGTGACGATCGCCGGCAGCTTCAGGGAAACCGTCTGCAGACCGCCATCGACCTCGCGGGTGACGTCGACCGAGCCGTCGCCAACGGCGACCTTCGATGCAAACGTGCCCTGCGGCCAGCCGAGAAGAGCGGCGAGCATCTGGCCGGTCTGGTTGCAGTCGTCGTCGATCGCCTGCTTGCCGAGGATGACGAGGCCGGGGGCCTCCTGCTCGACCACCTTCTTGAGCAGCTTGGCGACCGCCAGCGGCTCGATCGTGCCGTCGACCTTGACGAGGATGCCGCGGTCGGCGCCCATGGCGAGGCCGGTGCGGATCGTCTCAGCCGCCTGGGCCGGGCCAATCGAGATCACGACCACTTCGGTCGCCTTGCCCGCTTCCTTCAGGCGCAGCGCCTCTTCGACCGCGATCTCGTCGAAGGGGTTCATCGACATTTTCACATTGGCGAGCTCGACGCCTGAACCGTCCGCCTTCACGCGGATCTTCACGTTGTAGTCGACGACCCGCTTTACGGGCACCAAGATCTTCATCGTCAGATCACCGTTCAGAAGAGATGCGCCTCGCGCCGCGCCGTCTCAGACGGCAGGATGGCGGCATCGCGGCCTTCGGCTGGAATGCGACGGGACCGTAACGACGCCCGTTTGCGCTTGTCAACGCCGTCCGCAGACAGGGCAGGGGGACAAAAGCGCACGGCTTCACCCGCTGACGGGTTTGCGGCCAAAGAGCGGGACATTGCGGTGAATGAAGAGCGGCGTCAGGGCCGCGCCGGTCGCCAGACCGCCGAGATGCGCCCACCAGCCGACATTGCCGTCCGTCTGGAACAGGGCTGAGGCAGCTTGCAGCAGGATCCAGCCGCCGAGTGCGTAGAATGCCGGGATATGGATTGGAATCCAGTTGAAGGCGACGCCCCAGATCCGCACCTGCGGATAGAGCATCAGATAGGAGGCGATGACGCCGGAGATCGCGCCCGAGGCGCCGATCAGGGGCTGTTCGGAGTCCGGGTACATCCCGGCATGGATGACCGAGCCGCCGAGCCCGCAGAGAAAGAAGAAGACGAGGAAACGGCCATGGCCCATCGCATCCTCGACATTGTCGCCGAAGACCCAGAGGAACAGCATGTTGCCGAGGAGATGCGCGACATTGGCGTGCAGCAGGATGTTGCTGAACAGGGTCAGCCAGGCCGGCAGATGGGCGAGGCCATCGGGAAGCTGCGCCGTGCCGAACAGCACGGAGGGGATCAGCCCGAACCCGGCCATGATGGCGAGCTGCCGATCCTGCTGCGGCTGAAGCAACAGCGCGATCTCAAGGGCAATGCTGGCGCCGATCAACCCATAGGTGACGTAAGGCGTTCGCATGAAGCGCAGCGGCACGCCGTCATGCAGGGGGACGAACATCGCGCGGCTCAGCGGTTGCCGCCCGGCACCCAGAGCACGTCGCCGCCAGCCTTCGCATTGAGATAGCGGGAAGCGACGAACAGCAGGTCCGAGAGGCGGTTGATGTATTTCAGTGCCGGCGCCGAGACGGCCTCGCCCTCCGTCGCGGCGAGTTCCGTCATCAGCCGCTCGGCGCGGCGGCTCACGGTGCGGGCGAGGTGCAGATGCGTCGCGGCCGGCGTGCCGCCGGGCAGTACGAAGGAGCGCAGGGGCGCGAGGGTCTCGTTCATTCTGTCGATCTCGGCTTCGAGCCGGTCGACCTGGGCCTGGACGATGCGCAGCGGCTCGAAGGCCAGGGGCTTGTCCGTCTCCGGCGTCGAGAGATCGGCGCCGAGATCGAAGAGGTCGTTGCTGATCCGGCCGAGCATGGCCTCGACCTCGGCATCCTCCGCCGCCGCATGCAGCCGCGCCAAGCCGACACAGGCATTGGTCTCGTCGACCGTGCCGTAGGCGGCGACGCGCAGATCGTGCTTCGCGCGGCGCGGGCCGGCCGTCAGCCCGGTCGTGCCGGTATCGCCCGTGCGGGTGTAGATGCGGTTGAGCTTGACCATGCCACGCTTATAGCGCGGCCGGGCCGGGACGGAAGCGGGATCGCTATGTCTTAGAAGCTGTAGCCGAGCCGTGCGCTGATATTGGCCGGGCCGTTGCCGGAGCCGCCGCCCTTGTCGCCGCAGCCGGCGGAGCTGAAATGCTCGAGCGTGGTGACCAGGCTCCAGCGGTCGGAGAGCCGGACGCCGACGGCTGCCGCCTGTCGCGTGCCGGTGTTGCAGCCGAGATCCAGGCGGTTCTGGGGTACGATGAAGCCGGTCTTGCCGTCGTTCAGCGCGGCGGCGAGGCTCGCCTCGACGAAGACCTCCTTGGAGACGTCGAAGCTCCAGGTCGCGCCGGCATAGGCGTAACGCGTGCCATTGAGGTTCAGGCTGCTGCCGAGGTTGAAGCGCGGGATGAAGGCGGCGGCGATCCGGTCGCTGGGCGGCAGGATACGCGGTGAAAGAACTTCCGCAGCGATGTTCGCCAGCCCGCTCTCGCGCCCGCCGGGATTGGCGAAGCCGGCGCCGACACGGGCCTCCCAGGCTGGAGCCGGCGGTTCGTTCGCGGGGGCGTAGCTCGAGACAGAGCCGGAGAGCGACCGCGTCTGCGCAGAAGCGAAAGAAGCGGTCAGGCAGCAGGCAAGGAGCAGAAACGCGACGCGAACCATGGGCCTAGGGTGATTTGGGAGTGGGAAGTCGGGTGCAGGAAGCCATATTCAGGATAGACGTCGACCGGCCCCGAGCTTCGTTAACGGTCCCTTAATCTCGCGATCCGGAGGATTTCGCAAGAGGCTTCCAGTGTCGCAGTCGCCCGCAGAGGATTGCGGGGACGGCGCCTGAATGTCGGTTTGCGGAGGATTTGCCTGTGTATGCAGCGGCCTTAGCCGTTCCGCATCCAGAGCACGATGACGATGACGATGATGGCGAGGAACTGCAGCCCGACGCGCAGTCGCATCAGCCTCTGCGAGGTGTTGGCGCTGCCCCCGCGCAACATGTTGATGAGGCCGAGCACCAGGACGATGGCGACGGCGCCCACGGCGACGCTTACGAGCGAATTCGACAGAGTCATGGGCTCAGCATGTAGAACGGCGACCGACGCTTGACCAGCGCGGCGGCTCGCCAAGGGGGCGACGAGGAGCGCGTCAGCTCGTCGCGGCGGCCTGAGCCAGGGCGCGGCCGCGCACCGGCATCGACAGGTCGTCCGCGAGGATGCGGCTGATCGTGGGCAGGCCGTCGAGCAGGCTCGGCATGAAGGCCTGCGACGGCGGGGGACGCTTCGGCAGCGCATGCAGCGCGGCAGCCATCACCCGCGGGTCGCGCTCGCCCTCGCTGGTCTGCGACGGGTCGTGCAGCATGTCGATGAGCCCGAGCTCCTCGGCACGCTCGGCGCGGATCGCCTGTTCGAGGCGCGGCCTGACGCGCGGCACCACCAGCGCCGGTTTGTCGAAGGAGAGTATCTCGCAGAAGGTATTATAACCGCCCATGGCGACGACGCAGTGGGCGCGATTCATCAGCAATTCGAGACGCGGATCGAAGCCGAGGCCTTCGAGCTTCGGGTTGCGCGCGATCCGCTCCGCGAATTCCTTGCGCTTCTCGCGCGACATGAAGGGGCCGAAGACGATCAGCGCGGGCAACTCGATCGTCGGATCGGCCTCATAGGCCGAGATCACCCAGTCGATCACGCCGGCCCCGTCGCCGCCACCGCCGGGCGTGACGAGAATGAAAGGCTGCTTGGTGATGCGCGGGTAGCGGTTGGGCGGCATCGGGCTCGGCACCGCGCGCTTGAGATAGCCGACATAGCGGAGCTTGTCGGCGAAGCGGTCTTCGTCCGGCAGGCCGATGAGCGGCTGATAAATATTCTCCAGCCCGTAGACGAAGATGTCGTCGTAGAAGGTGTCGAGCGCATCGAGCGAGCCGCTGCGGCGCCACTCTTCGAGCAGCACTGCGGGTTCGTCGAGCACGTCGCGCAGGCCGAGCACGATGCGTGCACCACGCCGGCGCAGGATGTCGAGCGCTGGCCTCAGCTCCCCGCGTAGGCCGAGCGGCTCCTTGTCGACGATCACCACGTCGGGATCGAAGGAGAGCACGGTCTGCTTGATGAGATCGGCGCGTAGGCGCAGCGTGTCGTTGAGTTCGAGATTGAGGTGGTGCGGCTCGTAGCGGCCGTCGGTCTGCTTCTCGATGCCGGGAATGCGGACATAGTCGACGCCATCGCCGAACTGGAAGCTCGAAATCACCGACGAGCCCGAGACGATGATCACCGAGATATGCGGGAAGCTCGCGATCAGCGCGTTGGCGATGGCGCGGCAGCGCCGGATATGGCCAAGGCCGAAGGTGTCGTGGCTGTAGATCAGGACACGCGGAGCATGCGGGCTGCGCGGCACCCGATCAGCACCGACCAGGTCGATGATGTCGGCAATCATCAGACGTCGCCCTCCGGGGAAAGGCCATGCGACCTCGTGGTGAGGACGAACGCCACGGGAACCAAAGCTGCCGATTTATAGCCCGGCGGCCGGTGCGATCCAAGTCCGTCCGAGCAGTTTCGTGCTCAAGTCTTGGGCTGCGTGGCAGCGGTGGGAGGCGCGAGCAGCAGCGCCGGATCGACGAGGCTGACAGCAGGGTGGGCCGCGCCCTTCAGGAACGCCGTGAGGAAAGACCAGACCGTCTCGTCATGGTCGCGATGATGCAGCAGCAGGCCGAGATCGGCATTTCGCGTGCCGGTTTCCCGCGCTGCCGAGAGCCAAGCGACGATCTCCGCCAGCAGATCGGCCGGCGCGCGGCCGATGCGTCCGCCCTGCCAATCCATCACGTCGACATGGGTATTGAGGAGGGTCGGACCACCCTGCGGCCCCAGGCGATAGCCACGGAAGCAGGAGAGGCCGGCGAAGCCCAGCGCGGGCAGGCGCGCGGCATGGCCGGGGTCGATCCGGTTCCAGGGCGGCACGAAGACCGGTAGGACGGCCGGGCCGAGAAGGTCCGCAAGCCTTTGGCTGCCCAGCGCGATCTCGGCATCGACAGTTTGGACATCGCGGTCCACACCGAACTCGGATTTCTTGCTGTCCGCGGGGGCATGATTGCGATGCCAGACGCCGTGCTGGCAGGGGCGCAGCAGCGGCCTGGCGCGCAGGGCAGGCGCGAGCGCGGGTTCCGCCAGCATCGGGATGACAGCGAGCAGGACCGGCGCTTTGCAGCGCTCGGCGAGATCGCAGAGGCGGTCGAGCGCGGAGCTCGGGGCGATGGCGTCATCGTCTCGCAGCCAGAGCCGGAGCTGGCGCCCGCCTTCACCCCAGCGGTCGAGCTCGCGAGCTAGCGCCCGCCAGTGATCGCTGCTCACGACGCGGCCCTTCCGGCAGTCTTCAGCTTGTCGGCGCGATTGCGGCAGGCGATGGCCAGCCCTTCGGCCAGGCGCCGGGCGGCGACGGCCGGCGTCCGTTCGCCCAGCACGAAATGGCGAGCGGCCTCGCCCATCCGTTCGCGCTGCGCCTTGTCGCGTAGCAGGGCGGCAAGGTTCTCCGCAAAGGCCGCTTCGTCGTTCTCCGGCGCGAGCAGGGCGGTTTCGCCGGCCTTGACGGTGGCGGAGACGCCGCCGCTGTCGAAGGCGACGACCGGCAGCCCCACGGCCTGGGCCTCGAGATAGACCAGCCCATAGGCTTCACGGACGCCGGGCCAGACGAAGACGTCATGTGCGGCGACTTGGTCGAGCGCATGTTCGCGCGGCACCAGCCCGAGCCAAGTGATCCGCTCCGATGGGAGGCTGGCGAAGGCTTTCTCGATCGCGCTGCGCTGGCGGCCATCGCCGACGATGCTGAGTTGCCAGTCCTCGTCGCGAATGCGCGCAAGGATGCGGGCGAGAGCGAGATAGCTGTTCTGCTTGGTGCCCTCGCGCATCATGGCGATGGTGATCAGGCGCGGCGGGCCGGCATGGTCGCGGCGGTGCGGTGGCTCATTTTCGAAGGCGATGAAGGGCGGCAGAGCGATCAGCGTGGTGCCGGCGTTGTGCCAGGGTTCGAGGCCCTGCCGGTCGCGATCAGTGAAGAAGAAGTGGACGTCGCCGGCAGCGAGGCCTTGCCGGACGATGGCGGTCTGTGTGGCCCATTCACCGGTGGCGCGGCGTTGGGCATCGCTGGCTTCGGCCGTGACATAGGGGATGCCGAGGGCTGCGGCGATGCCGGGGCCGAGAAGGTCCGGCGCGCGGTAGTAGTTGTGGTAGGTGAACCAGAGATCGGGCTTGCGACGGCCGGCGCCATAATCCGCGAGCAGCGCCTCGCGCAGCCGGTCGGCTTCCGCTTGATGGCGGTACAGGATCTCGGCATCCGCGCTGCGCAGATAGCTGCGCTCCGCCTCGATCGGCTCGACGCTGCGGCCGAGCGTTTCCAGCGCTGCGACGAGCTGATGCGCCATGCGCCTGTCGCCCGAGACGCCGCCATCGTCGAAGAGATTGAGCGGGGTGTGAAACGCGATGTGCAAGGCGGTGCGGATAAGAAATCAGCGATAGGGATCGGCCGCGTCGCGCAATCCATCGCCGAGGAAGTTGAAGGCGAGGATGATCACGATCACAGGGACGACCGGATAGAGCAGCCAGGGATAGAGCGCTACCACATTGATATCCTGCGCCTCGTTGAGCATCACGCCCCAGCTCGTGATCGGGGGCCTGAGGCCGAGGCCAAGGAAGGACAGCGCCGTCTCGCCGAGGATGGTCTTGGGGATGGTGATCGTCGCCGAGGCGATGAGATGGCTCATGAAGCCCGGGACCAGATGCAGGCCGATGATGCGGGCGGGCTTCGCTCCCATGAGCTGGGCCGCAACGACATAATCCTCTTCGCGGAGCGAAAGCAGCTTCGAGCGCACGGAACGGGCAAGCCCGGTCCAGTCCATCAGCCCGAGAATGATGGTGATGCCGAAATAGACCAGCAGAGGGCTCCATGACGGCGGCATGATCGAGGCCAGGGCCAGCCAGAGCGGGATATGCGGCAGCGACTGCACGATCTCGATGATGCGCTGGACGACGAGGTCGACCCGCCCGCCATAATAGCCGGCGATGCCGCCGACGATGACGCCGAGCACGAAGGAGACTGAGACGCCGATCAGGCCGATCGAAAGCGAGATGCGCCCGCCATAGAGGATGCGCGAGAGCATATCGCGGCCCAGCCGGTCGGTGCCGAGGAAGAAGAAGGTGCCACCCTCCGGCGCGCAGACGAGGCGCAAATTGCCGGGGATCATCCCCCAGAACATGTAGTCGTCGCCGCGGCAGAAGAAGCGCAGCTTCTGTGGGCGCGTGCGATCGACCTCGTATTCGCGCTTCAGGTTCTCCATGTTGAGCCGCATCTTGTACGGATACACGAAGGGGCCGAGGAAGCTGCCTTCATGGAAAAAATGGACGCTTTGGCCCGGCGCGCGGATGAAGTCCGTGTTCCGCGAGGTGTAGTGATAGGGCGCCAGGAATTCGGCGAAGGCAGCCATCCCATAGATCGCGACGATGACGAAGGCGGAGATCACCGCGAGCTTGTGCTTGCGGAACTTCCACCACATCAGCTGCCATTGCGAGGCGAGGTAGACCCGCTCCTGCTCCGGCGTCATCACCTCGGTGGCATAGGGCTCGAAGGGGGCGCTCGATGCCACATGGGGCAGGGGCGCCCCGTCCGGTGGGAGCTGCTTGAGCGCGTCGGCGGTCACTTGGTCGCCGCTCCCTGCAGACGGATGCGCGGGTCGAGCAGCGCGAGTGCGATGTCCGAGATCAGCACGCCGATCACGGTCAGGAAGGAGAGGAACATCAGGAAGGAGCCGGCGAGATACATGTCCTGGCTCTGCAGCGCCCGGATGAGCAAGGGGCCGGTCGTCTGCAACGAGAGCACGATGGCGACGACCTCGGCGCCCGAGACGATCGAGGGCAGGATGTCGCCGATATCCGAGATGAAGAAGTTGAGCGACATCCGCAGCGGGTATTTCCGCAGCGCCTTGCCCGGCGGCAGGCCCTTGGCGCGGGCAGTGACGTAATACTGCTTCTGCAGCTCATCGAGCAAATTCGCGCGCAGCGCCCGGATCATGCCCGCCGTGCCGCCGGCGCCGATAATGATGACCGGAATCCAGAGATGCTCAAGCACTGATCTGAGCTTGGCCCAGCTCATTGGCTGATTGAGATATTGCGGGTCGACGAGCCCGCCGATCGAGGTGCCGAACCAGATATTGGCGAAATACATGAAGACCAGCGCCAGAAGGAAATGCGGCACGGCGAGCCCGATCAGACCCATGAAGGTGAGCCCGTAATCGCCCCAGCTATACTGATGCGTGGCGGAATAGATCCCGATCGGGAAGGCGACGATCCAGGTGAAGATGATGGTGGCGAAAGAGACGATCATCGTCAGCAGCAGGCGATCGCCGACGATCTCCCGGACCGGGCGCTGATACTCGAACGAGTAGCCCATATCGCCCTGCAGGAGCCCCGTGACCCACCAGAAGTAACGTTCGACCGGCGGCCTGTCGAAGCCGTATTCCTGCTTCAGGAACTCGATGCGGCTCATATCGGCCTTCTCGCCCTGAGCCTGCATCTCGGCGGCCATCGTCTCGAAATAGTCTCCTTCCGGCAGATTGATCACGGTGAAGATCAGCGCGCTGGTGACGATCAGCGTGGGGATCATGATCAGGATACGCTTGAGGATGTAACGGATCAGCACGGCTCAGGCTTTCTTGTCGTCCCGGTCGAACCAGAACGTGTCCGGCATGTAGCGGCCGATGAAGGCGCCGGGCTCGAAGCTGTAGAAACCCGTTTCGGGCAGGTTGCGCAGATCATGCGAGATGACGATCGGCTGCAGCGTGCTGTTGATGACGCCGATGGTGAAGACCTCCTCCGCGTTGATCGTCAACATCTCCTTCCAGATCCTCCGGCGCTGGTCGCGCGTGGCGCTGAGGCGCCATTCCTCATAGAGGCGCACGAGCTTGATCGCCTCGTGCAGGGCAGGCCGCTCGCCCTCGCGGCCATTGCTCTCGAAGAACTGACCCCAACGCGGCCATTGGAACTGCGCCATGTTGGTGGGGGCGAGCGCATCCGGCTCCATGTCCGGTGTGACGAGGGCATTGTCCATGCCGGCCCAGGCGCACATCACGGTCTGCCCGGCGACGATGCGGCGGCGGAAGACGTCACGCTGCGTCGAGCGCGGATAGATCTTGATGCCGACATTGATGAAGTCCTGCTTCAGCAGGTCGAGGATGTCGGTCTCCTCGGTGTTCTCGCCCGCCGTCTCGATGGTGAATTCGAGCCTGCGCCCGTCAGGTAGCAGGCGGATGCCGTCGGGGTCGCGCTTGGTCAGCCCGATCTCGTCGAGCAGCCTGTTGGCGAGCGCCGGGTCGTGCTGCGCCCAGAGCTGGCTCAGCCTTTCGTCATAGAGCGGGCTTTCGGGCAGGGCGGTGTTGCCGCTCTCCCGCGCCAGGCCGAAGAAGATGACCTTGTTGACGTCAGCGCGGTTGATCGCGACCGAGATCGCACGGCGGTAGCGCACGTCGCGATTGAGATCGCGCCAGACCGGGTCAATGGCGTTCAGGTTCGGCATCAGCGCGAAATAGGCGCCTTCCGCCCGCTTCCAGAGCCTGACGTCGAAATTCATCCGCGCTGCCGCTTCCCGCAGGAAGGTGTAGTTGTCGAAGCGCAGATAGCGGGCCTGCAGATCGGATTCGCCCGCGGCAGTCTTGGCGGGGATCAGCGAGCTCGTGCCGATGTTCATGGTGACCCGGTCGGCATAGGGCAGTTGCCGTCCGTTTTCGTCGACGCGATGGAAGTAAGGGTTGCGCTCGAACACGAACTGCTCGGCCGGCAGCGGCGTGGTGTTGCGCCAGGGTTCGAGCGTCGGCAGGTCCGGGTTCTCCGGCCGGTACATGCGCGAGAGCCGCTCGTGCAGCGCGCCCCAGTCACGCACGCGGTGCTCCTTCACCCGCTGCGCCAGCTCGTGCTTGGGCGCATGGCGCTCGTGGAACTGCTTGAGGTAGCGCGACGGCATGAAGATGTAGGTCGGCTGGGCGCCCGCCAGCGACGGCAGGAAGACCGGGTTCGGCACCTCCCAGGTGTAGCGGACCTCGGTTTCGCTCAGCACCTCGAAGAATGGCTTGTTGTCGCCGGCGATCAGGTCGGAGGGCGGTCCTCCGGGCGAGAGGCGCTTGTTGTTGGCGATGTCTTCCCACCAGTAGCGGAAATCCTCGGTGGTGAAGGGCGAGCCGTCCGACCAGCGATGGCCGCGGCGCAGCCGCAGGGTGAAGATCCGCCCTTCCTCGACATCGAAGCTCTCCAGCACATCCGGCGCGAGCTCGAGATTGTGGTCGTAGACCACGAGCCGGGTGTAGCCGTAGAGCGTCATCATGCGGATGTCGCGCTGGTCGCCCATCAGCAGCCGGATGTTGCCGCCGTGGCGGCCGGGTAGGCGGTCGAGCTTCGCCAATTCGATGATGCGGGGCGAGGCCGGCAGACGGTCGGTGAGCGGCGGCAGCTCCCCGGAGGAGACCTTGTCCACGAAGAGGGGGCTATCGATCGTGGTCGCAGGTGTCGCCTGCGCGGACGCCTTGCGCGTCAGGGCGGCTCCGGCGAGGGCGGCCGTGCCGAGCAGCAGCGCCGTGCGGCGCGTCGGGCGAGGGGGGCGGTGGGTCATGGGACCAGATCCCGGATGTCGGCGCTGGGCCTCGCCAGGACGTAGTGACCTTCGCCGAGCGGCAGGGGCGCCAGGGCTGAGGCGTCGGTGCCGATCTTGAAGGCCTCGCCCCAATGGCTGTCGTCGGAGGCGCCACCGGGTGCAGCGAGCTTGAAATCGAGCTTGCGATCGAGATCGGCGAAGGGCACCGAGCGCAGCAGCGCCTTGGTGTAGGGATGGACCGGCCGGGTGAAGAGCGTGTGGCGCGGCGCCAGCTCCACGATGCGGCCATTGGCCATCACCGCGATGCGGTCCGCCATGTAGTTCACCACGGCGAGATTATGCGAGATGAACAGGAAGGTCAGGCCGCGTTCGGCCTGCAGGTCCTTGAGCAGGTTGAGGATCTGCGCCTGCACCGAGACGTCGAGCGCCGAAACCGGCTCGTCGCAGATGATGAGTTCGGGATCGAGCGCAAGCGCCCGTGCGATGCCGATGCGCTGGCGCTGGCCGCCGGAGAAGGAGTGCGGATAGCGGTTCAGGAAGCGGGTATCGAGCCCGACATCCTGCATCAGCGCCCTGACGCGCTCCAGCTGCCCCTGCGTTTCGCCGCGGTCGTGGATCGCCAGCGGCTCGCGCAGGATGTTCATCACGGTCATGCGCGGCGAGAGCGAGGAGACCGGATCCTGGAAGATCATCTGGATGCGTGGGCGGAAGGCGCGCAGCGCCTCGCCCTCAAGCCCGAGCACGTCGACGCGCTCGCGGCCGTCGTCGAAGATCACCTCGCCGCTATCGGCGGTGACGGCCCGCATGATGATTTTGCTGACCGTCGTCTTGCCGCAGCCGCTCTCGCCGACGAGGCCGAGGCATTCGCCGCGCTTGATGTCGAAGCTGACATTGTCGACGGCCTTGACGACGCTGAGCGAGCCCTTGCCGAAGAAGCCGCGCGAGCCGGTGACATAGGTCTTCTGCAGGTTGCGGGCGCTGAGCAGCGGCGCAGCGTCGGGAGCCGGCTTCGGCGCAGGCGCGACGGCCGGGCGCGGGCGCGCTTCGCGCAGCGCCACGAGGCGCTCGCCCTCCTGCATGTCGAAATGCGGCGAGGCGTTCAGCAGCGCCTTGAGATAGGGATGGCGCGGGCGGCGGAAGATGTCCTCGACCGGGCCGCGCTCCATGATCTCGCCATGGAAGATCACCACCACCTCGTCGGCCATATTGGCGACGACGCCGAGGTCATGGGTGATGAGCAGGATCGCCATGCCCATCTCGGCCTGGAGCTCGCGCATCAGGTCGAGCACCTGGGCCTGGATGGTGACGTCGAGCGCGGTCGTCGGCTCGTCGGCGATCAGCAGGGCGGGCTGGCAGATCAATGCCATGGCGAGCATGGCGCGCTGGCGCAGGCCGCCGGAGAGCTCGAAGGAATACTGGTCGAAGGCGCGCTTGGGGCTCTTGAAGCCGACGCGCTTCAGCATGGCCTCGATCAGGTCGCGGGCCCGAGCTTTCGGCATCGGGCGATGCAGGAGCAGCGCCTCCTCGATCTGGTTGCCGATGGTGTGCACCGGCGAGAGCGAGGACATCGGCTCCTGAAAGATCATGCCGATGCGCCCGCCGCGCAGTTCCCGGATGCCTTCGCCTTCCGCCGGCAGCGTGGCGATGTCGATGACCGTCTGAGGCTCGAGCGGGTCGCGGAACAGGATCTCGCCGCCGGTGATGGCGCCGGCGCGCGGCAGCAGCCCCATGATGGCCTGGGAGATCACAGATTTGCCGGAGCCGGATTCGCCGACGAGCGCCACCGTCTTGCCAGCGGGCACGCGCAGGCTCACCCCCCTCACCACTTCGCGAGCAAGCCCGTGGACGGTGAAGCCGATACGCAGGTCACTGATACGCAGGATGTCCATGACTTCGGTCTGACGCCGCCCCGGTGCCATCTATTTTCCTGACGTCACTAGACGTCGAAAGTTCCCGCTTGCCAATGGAATTCGATGTCTCAGCGCCTTTGGTCGCAGGCTGCCCGGCGCGAATGACAGCGGCGCGACGCGGCCAACCGACGAAGTCGGTGCACATTGCACTTGGCAGCAAGCTCACCACATATGGGCGCTTCGGGGCTTCCTTCGAGTCCCGGTCAGGCAGCGCCCGAGAGCGCTTCGTTGCGGGGTCGCCTTTGGAGCCCAACCTCTTCCGTTACATCTGGCAGAAGAGCCGCGCCGAGCAGATCGTCGTCCTGCTGATCATCCTTGCCTCGATCCCGTTCAACTGGGCGTCCTTCGCGGTGCCGAAGCGGATCGTCAACGATGCCATCCAGGGCAATGCCTTCAAGGACGGGCACACCACTGCCACGGTGATGGATATTTCGCTGGCGCTGCCCTCCTGGCTCGGCGGAGCGAGCGTGAAGTTGTTCGACGGCTTCCAGGTCGGGCAGCTCGGCCTTCTGCTTTCACTTTCCAGTTATTTCCTGCTGCTCGTCCTCATCAACGGCGCGTTCAAATACGTCATCAATCTGCGCAAGGGCATTCTCGGCGAGCGGATGCTGCGACGCATGCGCTACGACCTGTTCAGCCAGCTCATGCGCTTCCGGCCGGAGGAGATACGCTCGGTCAAGCCGGCCGAAGTCGCCAGCATGATCAAGGACGAGGTCGAGCCGATCGGCGGCTTCGTCGGGGACGCGTTCATCCAGCCGGTCTTCCTGCTCAGCCAGGCGCTGACCGCGCTCGTCTTTATCATGGCGCAGAACTTCTGGCTCGGCTCGATCGCGTTGCTGATCGTGCTGGCGCAGGCGATCATCATCCCGATCCTGCGCCGCGAACAGCTCAGGCTCGGCCGCGAGCGGCAGATCGCCTCGCGCCAGCTCGCCGGGCGCATCGGCGAGATCGTCGATGCCGGGCCGATGATCCAGGCCCATGGCGCGACGGCCTATGTCCAGTCCGACATCTCCGGCCGGCTCGGGCGCCTCTTCGACATCCGCTACGCGCTCTACAAGCGCAAATTCGCGGTGAAATTCCTCAACAACCTGTTGGCGCAGGTCACGCCGTTCTTCTTCTACGCCATCGGCGGTTATTTCGCCTTGCAGGGCCGGCTCGACATCGGCCAGCTCGTCGCGGTCATCGCCGCCTATCGCGATCTGCCGCCGCCGATCAAGGAGCTGATCGACTGGGACCAGCAGCGCAACGACGTGACGATCAAATACGATCAGGTCATCTCCCAGTTCGACAGCGGCGATACGCTCGTCCTCGACGAGGAGAACGGTTGCACGCCCTTGCCAGCGACCGGAGAGATCCGGCTCGAGGCGGTGCAGATGCTCGACAATCGCGGCCAGCCGCTGCTGACCCCGCTTTCGCTCACCGTGCCACGCCCCGGCGTCGCGGCGCTTATCGGGCCACATGGCAGTGGCCAGGAGGTGCTCGGCCGCATCCTCGGCCGGCAGGCGACGAACTATACGGGCCGCGTGCTGATCGACGGCGAGCCGCTGGCGAACATGACGGTCGAACGGGCGAGCCATATCGTCGGCTATGCCGGCGATGAGGCCGAGGTGATCGGCGGCACAATGCGCGACAACATCCTGCTGCCCCTGCGCCGGCGCCGGCCCAAGCTGACGGCGGGGGCAAGAGGCGCGTGGAGCGACCAGAGGCGCCTTACCGAAGCGCTGCGCTCCGGCAATTCGCCCTTCCCCTTCGAGGCGGATTGGACCGACTACGAAGGCGTCGGGGTCCATGACGGGGTGGAGCTCGTCCAGCGAATTCACGACCTGCTCGACGTCTTCGGTTGTACGAGGGACGTCTACGAGCTCGGCCTCGGGGGCAAGGTGATGCCGCCCGTCGCCGACGAGGGCAAGCAGCGCCTGATTGCGGCCCGGCGCGCGGTCGCGGCCGAGCTCAAGGGCGGGAAGCAGGGCGAGCTGATCGAACCTTTCAGGCTCGACCGCTACAACCGCAATGCAACCATCGCCGAGAACCTGATCTTCGGCACGCTGACCACGTCGCGCTTCGCCAATGCGACGCTGCTCTTCGATCCCTTTGCCCATTCCATTCTCAAGGCGGAGGCGCTGATCGAGCCGCTGGAGGAGATGGGCGGGCGCATCGTCGCGACGGTGGTCGAAATCTTCGCCGGTCTGCCGGCGGGCCATGCGCTGTTCGAGCGCTACTCCTTCGGCGAGCATTTCGACTTCGAGCGGCTGAACGAGCTCGCCGACATCCTCGCCAAGCACGACATGCGCGGTCCGCTCGATTCCGAGACGGAGCGGGATCTTGTGGCGCTCGCCCTTGGCTACAGTGAGCCCAAGCACAGGCTGAACCTGATCGACGAGCGGCTGGAGCGGCGCATCCTGCGGGCGCGGGAGAGCTTCCACCGGCATCTGCCGGCCGATGCCGCGGGCGATGTCGACTTCTACGACCCGGACAAGGTCATGTTCGGCGCCAGCGTGCGCGACAACCTGATGTTCGGCCGCATCGGTTACGGCATCCCGGATGCGGGCCGCAAGGTGGAAGAGATCGTCATGCGGGCCCTGGAGCGGGCCGGGCTGGGCGAGGCGCTCTACCGGCTTGGGCTCGATACCGAGAGCGGCATCCGCGGGCGCTACCTGCCCGCGCGCCTGCGGCATGTGATCCCGTTGGTCCAGGCTTTGGTGAAGGCACCGCAGATCGCGGTGCTCGACCTTACGGCATTGCTGGCGATCTCGGATGAACCGGAGCGGATCATGCGCCGGCTGCGGGAGTATTGCGCTGGTACGACCCTGTTTCTTCTGCTTGGAGATGCTTATCTTGTAGAGGACGTTCCGCTGCGGGTCGCCTTCCACGGCTCGGCGGGTACGATCGAGGCGGGGGCTGCACCTGCAGCCGCCAATGATGCCGGCGACATCCCGGTTGGTCCGGGGTCGGTGGCCGACATCAGGCGAAAGGAGGCATGACCATGACTCTTGAGACCGATCTGTCCTGCCTCAAGGCCCTGCCACTGTTCCAGGGCATGCCGGGACCGCGGCTGAAGCTGCTCGCGCTGATGGGGGAGAAGCTCCATTTTCAGCCCGGCGAAGCTTTGATCGATCCGGGTGACTGGTCCGAAGGCGTCTTCGTCATCCTCTCGGGTGAGGTGGAGTTCGCAGGCCCCCGCGGCAGCGGCGAGGCGTTGCGCTTCCAGAAGGACACCGGCAGCATCATTGGCGATGTCTCGCTGCTCAGCGGGCATCGCTTCCTCGGCACGGTCACGGCCAAGACCCCGGTCTCGGCGCTCCGGATCCCGAAGGATCTGTTCTTCGAGCTGCTGCAGACCGTGCCGGAGTTTGCGCTCGCCGTCTGCCGTGATCTCGCGGGCCGGGTGCATCGCCTGGTCAGCAAGGTGCTCCGCGAGGAGGAAGCCTTTACATGAGCCTCCCGGCCGCCGGCGCAAGGCGCACCGACGCGGGCATGGGGATGGGGCAGGTTTCCTCCTGGAGCCGGGACATTCGTTTCGTCTCCGGGCTCATCCTGCTCACCTTCGTGACGCTCCACCTCCTCAACCACGCCATGGGTATCTTCGGCGTCGAGGTGATGGAGAGGGTGCAGAACTGGCGGTATGAGCTCTGGCATTCCTGGGCCGGCACGATCGCGCTCTATGGCGCGTTCGTCGTTCATCCCGTCTTCGCGCTGATGCGCGTGGCGCAGCGGCGCACCTTCAGGATGCCCTTGCGGGAGATGCTTCAGATCGCGCTCGGCCTCGCGATTCCCTTCCTGCTGGTCGATCACATCGTCAGCACCCGCGTGTTGGGCGCGTATTTCGGCGTCGACGAGAGCTACAAGGCCGTGCTGCACCGGCTCTGGCCCGATCGGGCCGTGCTGCAGACGGTGCTGATGCTGCTGGTCTGGACGCATGGCATCATCGGCATCCATTTCATGCTGCGTTCGCGCGACGCCTATCGCTACTGGCGCGACCCGTTCCTGCTGGCCGCGGTGCTGATCCCGCTGCTGGCCCTGATCGGCTTCACCGTCGCCGCGCGCGAGGTGCAGCATATGGGGATGGCGGCCGAACACGCCAGCGCGGCGCAGACGGCGATGTTCGAGCGCGACGTGATGTGGGCGAAAGGCGCCTTCTACGGGCTCGTCGGCGTCTTCCTGCTCTTCGTCGGCGTCCGCGAGGCCCGGGTCAGGCTGACGCGCCAGATCACCGTGCGCTTCGTCGGCCATGGCACGCGCCGGCTCGCTCCGGGCCCGACGGTGCTGGAGATGTTCCGCCGCTTCGGCATTCCGCATGCGGCGCTCTGCGGCGGGCGGGCGCGCTGTGCCACCTGCCGCGTGCTGGTGATGGACGGCATCGACAAGCTGCCGCCGCCGGCGATGAACGAGGCGCGGCTGCTGAAGCGGATTTCGGCGCCGGAGGGCGTGAGGCTCGCCTGCCAGATCAGGCCGCGCGACGATCTGCAGGTGCAGATCCTGCTCGCCTCGCGGCTGAGGGACGGCGTCGTGAAGGCCTTCGAGCCGGATGAGGCGATCGGCAAGCGCGGGCTCACGGTGATGGTCGCCGATCTCAGGGCCTTCTCGTCTCTCTCCGAGCGCCAGCAGCCGCAGGAGCTGATCGGCCTGATCAACCGCTTCTTCGACGAGATGAGCCAGGCGATCACGGCCCATGACGGGCGCATCGACGCTTTCTACGGCGACGGCTTCATGGCCGTGTTCGGCCTCGAAGGGACGCGGCCACGCGGGGCGCAGGCTGCGATCAACGCTGCAGCCGATATCGTGCGGGCCGTCGAGGCGCTCAATCGCGAATTCGGGGCGGCGCTGCCGCTGCCACTCAGGATCGGCATCGGCATCCATACCGGCGAGGCGATCACCGGGGCGGTCGAGAACGACAATCTCGGGCGGCGCGAGATCACGGTCGGCGAGACGGTGATGATCGCAAGCCAGCTCGAATCGGCGACGCGGCGGGTGCTGGCCGACGTCGTGGTCTCCGAGGAGACGATTCGCAGCACCGGCCGCAACTATGGCGGCACGATGTCGCTGAAAATCTCGATCAGGGGGCGCGAGAAGCCTCTGGTATGCTACGGCTTCGCCAGTGCGCCGGAGCTCGTCCGGCGCAAACGCGAGGATGCCGACATGCCGCCGCCGGCGCCGGCGGAAAAGGCCCCGGGCGAGGGGAGTGCCGAGCAGCAGGGCGCGGACGGGCCGGCCTGAGGCCGGCTTTTAGTCGGTTGGTGCTTCGTGTGGGCTTGCAAACCGGACGGTTTGCGGCGACCACGCTTTTGCCCCGTCGACCAAAGGCCTCGCGTCAGAACAGCGCCCCATGAGCACAGATCCTAACGAGGCCGTCCACGACCTGCTGCGCGGGATGGCGGCGCTGTCGGGCAACCGCATCTGCGCCGATGTCGCGCGCCTCTACGGCAAGGGCGCTCCTGCGGACCTCTCGATCGCCTGCAACCACAAGCAGATCGGTTCGAAGCAGTGGCTGGTCGAGGCGCTGGCCGAGAACTTTCCGAAGCCGGAAGGGCCGGTCTGGGTGCTCGGCGCCTGGTATGGCATGCTGGGTGCGCTGCTGCTCGACGACCAGCGCCTGTCGATCTCCGAGGTGGTGAGCCTCGACATCGATCCGGGCTGCGCGCCGGTCGCGCTGACGCTGAACCATCGCCATGTCGCGACGGGGCGTTTCCGGGCTCTGACCGCCGACATGATGATGGTGGATTTCGCGGCGCAATCGCCGGCGCCAGGGCTCGTCATCAATACGAGTTGCGAGCATCTTGACGACGTCCCCGGCTGGCTCGCGACCCTGCCGAAGGGGCTGCCGGTGGTGCTGCAGTCGAACGATTATTTCCGCGAGCCGGATCATCGCAGCTGCGTGTCCTCGCTCGATGCCTTCACCGAGCAGGCGGGACTATCCAAGGTCTGGTTCGCCGGCGCCCGGCCGACGAAGAACTATACACGCTTCATGCTGATCGGCCGGACATGAGCGCAGAGGCCAAGCCGCGCATCGCCGTGGCGATGAAGGGCTATCCGCGCCTGTCGGAGACCTTCATCGCGCAGGAGCTGCTCGGGCTGCAGCAGCGTGGGCTCGCTTTCGAGATCTGGTCGCTGCGTCATCCGACGGATGGTGCGCGACATCTGATGCACCGCCAGATCACGGCGCCTTTGCGCTATCTGCCGGAATATCTGCATGACGAGCCGAGGCGGGTTGTTCGCGGCGTTCTCGCGGCTCTGCTCGGGCCGGGCATTGCCAGGCTCCTGCCGGTCTTCCTGCGCGACCTTGCTCGCGACCGCACGCGCAACCGCCTGCGCCGCTTCGGCCAGGCCTGCGTCATGGCGGGCGAGCTGCCGGGGGATATCACGCATCTGCATGTGCATTACCTGCACACGCCGGCTTCGGTGATCCGCTATGCGGCGCTGCTGCGCGGCTTGAGCTGGTCCTTCTCGGCCCATGCCAAGGATATCTGGACGACGCCAGACTGGGAGCGGCGCGAGAAGATCACTGACGCCGCCTGGGGCGTGACCTGCACGGCGGATGGGCATCGCGAACTGGAGCGGCTTGCCGACGGCGCGGGCAAGGTCGCGCTGGTCTATCACGGGCTGGATCTCGCGCGCTTCCCTGTGCCGGGCGCTCGCTCGATGCGGGACGGCTCCGATCCGGCTGAACCCGTGCGCATCGTCACCATCGGGCGCGCGGTGGCCAAGAAGGGCTTCGACGATCTGCTCGAAGCGCTGTCGCGGCTGCCCTGCACGCTGCATTGGCGCCTCACCCATATCGGTGGCGGCGAGATGCTGAAGGCGCTGCAGGAGAAGGCGAAGGTGCTCGGCCTCGCCGACAACATCGTCTGGGCCGGGCCCAAGGCGCAGGACGATGTGATCGCGGCGCTGCGTGCGGCTGATCTCTTTGTGCTGCCCTCGAAACAGGCAGGCAATGGCGATCGCGATGGCTTGCCCAATGTGGTGATGGAGGCGGCGAGCCAGGGCCTGCCCATCGTGGCGACGGATTTCGCCGGTATCCCCGAATTCGTGCGGCCCGGCGTCGAGGGGCTTCTGGTGCCTCCGGGCAATCCCGATGCACTCGCCGCTGCGCTCGCTGATCTCGCCGGCTCGCCCGAGCGGCGGGCCGCGCTGGGCGATGCCGCCTTCGCGCGGCTCATCACCTCCTTCTCGGCCGCGGCAGGGCTCGACCGGGTCGCGGCGATGTTGCGGGCCTCGGCCAGCGGCGCGGCGGCATGAGCGGAACGGTTCTCATCACAGTCACGCATCTGCTCGGCTCAGGCCATCTGGTCCGGGCCGCCAATCTGGCGCGCGCGCTGGCGGCGGATGGCTTTTCGGTGACGCTGGTGAGCGGCGGGATGCCGTTGCGGCCCATGGAGAACGAGGCTTTCGACTTCGTCCAGCTCCCTCCGGTCAGGACCGAAGGCGTCGATTTCCGCAATCTCCTCGATGAGAATGGCCAGCCGATCACCACGGAGCGCGCCGCTGCCCGGCTTTCGCGCCTGGAGGAACTGGCGGCGAAGCTGAAGCCCGATGTCGTCGTCACCGAGCATTTCCCCTTCGGCCGCCGGCAGATGGCGAGCGAGTTTCTGGCCTTGATTGCCGCCGCGAAGGCCGCCAATCCGAAGGTGCTCGTGCTGTCTTCGGTGCGTGACGTGCTGGTGAAGCCTCGTCCGAACCGGATCGCCGAGGCCAATCAGCGGGTCGCGGATCAGTTCGACGCCGTGCTCGTCCATGGCGACGCGGGCTTCCTGCCGCTCGACCGCTCCTGGTCGGTCGATGCGGGGCTCGCCGCGAAGCTGCGCTACACGGGCTATCTCGCGGAGACGCCAGCCGCGGCTCCGGCTGTCGAGAATGGCGAAATCCTCGTCTCCGGCGGCGGTTCCGCCGCCGCCCTGCCGCTGTTCAGGCTCGCCATCGCAGCGGCTAGATTGGGGTCGGTCGACTGGCGCTGGCGCATCCTGGTCGGGCGCGGTGTCGCTGAGGATGCGTTCCGGCGGTTGGCCGCAGGTGCTCCCGGCCATGTCGTGGTGGAGCGCGTCAGGCCGGGTTTTCCGGTGCTTCTGGCGGGTTGTGCCGTCTCGATCAGCCAGGCCGGCTACAACACCGTGCTTGATCTCGTCGCGGCCCGGCGCCCGGCCATCGTCGTGCCCTTCGATGCCGGCAGCGAGACTGAGCAGGCGATCCGTGCCGAGGCGATGGAGCGGGCCGGGCTCGCGCTGTGTCTCAGGCTTTCGGGCGGCGACGCCGTGACGCCGGTCGGGCTCGCCGCCGCGGTGGCGTCCTCGATCGGGCGGGTTCTGCCCGCGCCGGAGCTGGCTGTCGATGGCGCGCACAATGCCGCAGCGATCGTGAAACAGCTTCTCGCCGAGCGCGTTTGAACCAGCGCAAACAGTGAGCCGGCATGCCCTTTGCGAGGGCCGGGGTGCAGCTTTGCGAATTGCCGCTTCCGGTCTTTCGCTCTAATGAGGGATGATCCGCCTCCCTCCTCGGTCGGCACTGGGTAACCGGCACTAAGCCGGCCACGGCCCTGCGCCCGGAGACATGATGATGACGACGACGAACGCGCCCGGCCTGCCCGATATGAAGCTTTCGGTGCGGCAGACCTTCGGCATCGATTCGGACCTCGAGGTGCCCGCCTATTCCGGGACCGAAGCACATGTGCCGGATCTCGACCCAGACTACCGCTTCGACCGCGACACGACGCTGGCGATCCTGGCCGGCTTCGCGCACAACCGCCGCGTCATGATCTCGGGCTATCACGGCACCGGCAAGTCGACCCATATCGAGCAGGTTGCGGCCCGGCTGAACTGGCCTTGCGTGCGCGTCAACCTCGACAGCCACGTCTCGCGCCTCGATCTCGTCGGCAAGGACGCGATCGTGCTGAAGGAAGGCAAGCAGATCACCGAGTTCCAGGACGGCATCCTGCCCTGGGCGCTGCAGAACAACATCGCGCTCGTCTTCGACGAGTATGATGCCGGCCGCCCGGACGTGATGTTCGTGATCCAGCGCATCCTTGAGCAGTCCGGCAAGCTGACGCTGCTCGACCAGAAGCGCGTCATCCGTCCTCACCCCGCCTTCCGGCTCTTCGCCACGGCCAATACGGTTGGTCTCGGCGACACTTCGGGCCTCTATCACGGCACGCAGCAGATCAACCAGGGCCAGATGGACCGCTGGTCGATCGTCACCACGCTGAACTACCTGCCGCACGATAACGAGGTCGCGATCGTGCTGGCGAAGTCGAAGCACTATCAGAAGGCCGCGGACGGCAAGGACATCGTCAACAAGATGGTCCGCGTTGCCGATCTCACCCGCAACGCTTTCATGAACGGCGATCTCTCGACCGTGATGAGCCCGCGCACGGTCATCACCTGGGCGGAGAACGCGGCGATCTTCGGCGATATCGGCTTTGCCTTCCGCGTCACCTTCCTCAACAAGTGTGACGAGATGGAGCGCACGCTGGTGGCCGAGTTCTACCAGCGTTCCTTCGGCAAGGAGCTGCCGGAGAGCGCGGCGAATGTCGTGCTGAGCTGAAGGAGCAGGCCGTGGCGCGCTATGACGGTGGTTGCCATTGCGGACGTGTCGCCTTCGAGGTCGAGATCGACCTCGGGAAGCCGATCACCTGCAATTGCTCCTACTGCCAGATGCGCGGCTCGGTGCTGGCCTTCACCAAGGCTGAGAACCTCGTCCTCAAGCAGGGCGAGGATGCGCTGACCGAGTATCGCTTCAACAAGCGTACCATCCAGCACCTGTTCTGCGAGGATTGCGGCATCGAGGCGTTCGCCCGTGCCGGCTTGCCTGACGGGACGCCGATGGTCGCGGTCAATGCGCGCTGCCTCGCCGGCGTGGAGCCGACCGAGCTGAACGCGACGATGTTCGACGGGCGGTCGCGCTAGGGGGAGTGATGGCTGCGATCACGGTCGAGCCCGAGCAGGATGAGACGCGTGCCGCCGTTTTGCGTGGCCTGAGCGCCCATAATCAGGAGCGGGTCGGCCCTCGCAACACCAAGCCGCTGGCGATCAGCCTGCGCGACGAGAACGGCGCGATCGTCGGCGGCCTCGTCGGCGAGCTGAAATGGGAATGGCTCTATGTCGACCTGCTCTGGATCGATGAGGCCCATCGTGGCGGCGGCTTTGGCGAGGCGCTGGTGGCGCGGGCCGAGCAGGAAGCGCGGGAGCACGGCGCCAAGGGCGTTTATCTCGGGACGATGAGCATCCAGGCGCCGACATTCTATCCGCGCCTCGGCTATCGCGAATGCGGCCGGATGGAGAACTATCCGGTGGCGGGGGAAACGATGCACTACTTCACGAAGGCGCTATGAGCATCTCCAACCGCAAGCCCGGAACGCCGAAGGAAGCCCCGGCCGAGCCGCTGAAGCGGGCGATCTCGGGCGCGATGAAGGCGATTGCGCGGAAGCCGGAGATGGAAATCGTCTTCGCCGCCGACAAGCCCTCGCTGGTCGGCGAGCGGGCGCGCCTGCCCGAGCCGCCACGGAAGCTCGCCGCCGGCGACGTCGCGATCCTGCGCGGCCACGCCGATTCGATGGCGCTGCGCCTCGCTTGCCATGACTCCGCGATCCATCGCCGCGCTGCGCCAGACGGCGATGCAGCGCGCGCCGTCTTCGACGCCGTCGAGCAGGCGCGCGTCGAATCGATCGGCTCGCGGCGGATGTCCGGCATGGCCGGCAACATCACCGCAATGCTCGAGGACCGCTATCATCGTGGCGGGCGCTACGAGGAGATCACAGACAGGGCCGACGCGCCGCTGGAGGATGCGCTGGCGCTGATGGTGCGTGAGCGTCTGACAGGCTTGAAGCCACCCAAGGCGGCGGAGAAGATCGTCGAGCTCTGGCGCGAGCAGATCGAGGCCAAGGCCGGCAGCGATCTCGACCGGTTGTCGAAGACGATCGAAGACCAGCGCGCCTTCTCCCGCACCGTGCGGGACATGCTGGCCGCGCTCGACATGGCCGACCAGACGGCGCAGGGCGACGAGTCGGAGGAGGACGAGGACAACCAGGACCAGTCCTCCGAGGACCAGCAGCAGCAGGAAGGCGAGGCCGAGCAGGAGAGCGGTTCGGATCGTTCCGAGGTCGAGGTCAGCGAGGACGCGACCGAGGAGCTGCAGGAGGGCGCCTCCGAGGCGACCGACGCGCCGGCAGGCGACTGGGACGAGGAGGATGAAAGCTCCGAATCCGAGGAGGCCGGCGAGGCGCCGCGTCCGCGCGAGGGCCGCGGCAACGACCGGCCGCAGACCGACTACAAGGCCTACACGACCAAGTTCGACGAGGTCGTCACGGCCGAGGAGCTCTGTGATGCCGAGGAGCTGACGCGCCTGCGCGCCTATCTCGACAAGCAGCTCGCGCATTTGCAGGGCGTGGTCGCGAGACTGGCCAATCGGTTGCAGCGGCGCCTGATGGCCCAGCAGAACCGCTCCTGGCAGTTCGACCTGGAGGAGGGCGCCCTCGACCCCTCGCGCCTGCCACGCATCATCATCGACCCGTTTCAGCCGCTTTCCTTCCGGCAGGAATCGGACACGAACTTCCGCGACACGGTGGTGACGCTGCTGATCGACAATTCGGGCTCGATGCGCGGCCGGCCGATCACGGTGGCAGCGACCTGCGCCGACATTCTGGCAAGGACGCTGGAGCGCTGCGGCGTCAAGGTCGAGCTGCTCGGCTTCACCACCCGCGCCTGGAAGGGCGGGCTGGCGCGTGAATCTTGGCTGCAGTCCGGCAAGCCGGCTAATCCGGGCCGCCTCAACGACCTGCGTCACATCATCTACAAGGCGGCCGATGCGCCCTGGCGGCGCGCGCGCAAGAATCTCGGGCTGATGATGCGCGAGGGGCTGCTCAAGGAGAACATCGACGGCGAGGCGCTGGACTGGGCGCATAAGCGCCTGCTGGCGCGGCCGGAGCAGCGCAAGATCCTGATGGTGATCTCGGATGGCGCGCCGGTCGACGATTCGACGCTGTCGGTCAATGCCGGCAACTATCTGGAGCGGCATCTGCGGCACATCATCGCCGAGGTCGAGACGCGTTCGCCGGTCGAGCTGATCGCCATCGGCATCGGCCACGATGTGACGCGCTACTACCGCCGCGCCGTCACCATCGTCGACGCCGAGGAACTCGGTGGCGTGATGACCGAGAAGCTCGCCGAGCTCTTCGAGGAAGACGGCGTGCCCTCGCGCTCCGCTCCCGGTTCGCGTCGCCTGCACTGATGCGGCTCACGCGTCGCGCCGCTCTCGCCGGCCTCGGCGCGCTGGCACTGCCGGGTGCGGCGCAGGCTGTCGAGCAGACGCGGTTCTCAATCGCGGTCTCGGCACGGCCTATCGCCGCCTTCGAGCCGCGCAGCCCTGAGAAACGCCGCTTCGGCGCGCTCCAGTTCCGTGGTGGGCTCGTCCTTTCCTCGAACCATCCGCGCTTCGGAGGCCTCTCCGGGCTATCGCGCAGCGGCGGGGACATCGTGGCGATCAGCGACCGGGGCGACTGGCTGACGGGCAAGCTCGTCAGCCAGGGAGGCCGGCCGACTGCGCTCGAAGACGTCGAGATGGCGGCGATCCTGGGCTTCTCGGGCCGGCCGCTGGCACGGGCGGGGCTCTATGACACCGAGAGCCTGTGCATTGCCGATGGCGTTGCCTATGTCGGCATCGAGCGCAGGCACGAGATCATGCGCTTCGACTGGGCCGGGCAGGGGGTGAATGCCCGCGGCCGCCCCGTCTCGGTGCCGATTGAGGCGAAACGCCTGCCGCGCAATCGCGGGCTGGAAGCGCTCGGCGTCGTACCGGCTGGGCCGCTCAAGGGCGCCCTCGTTGCCGTTGCAGAGCGTTCTGGCGCCGAGGACGAACCGACGCTCGGCTTCATTCTGGGCGCGCAAGCCGGGCTGTTCAAAGTCGCTCGCCATGACGGCTACGACATCACCGATCTGGCCTTCCTGCCCTCCGGCGACATGCTGCTGCTGGAACGCTGGTACCAGCCGATGCGCGGCGTCGGCATGCGCATCCGCCGAATCGCCGCGCGCGATCTGAAGGCGGGTGCGATTCTCGACGGGCCCTATCTGATCGAGGCCGATCTCGGCTTCGAGATCGATAATATGGAGGGGCTGGCCGTCCATCTGGAGCAGGGGCGCACGGTGCTGACGCTCATCTCCGACGACAACTTCTCCTTCCTGCAGCGGACGATGCTGCTGGAATTCGAGCTGGTGGGCTGAAGCCGTCATTGCGAGGACCATAGCGACGAAGCAATCCAGGAGGATCAGGCCGAACGCTTCGCTCAGTCCCTCTGGATTGCTTCGCTTCGCTCGCAATGACGTGGCGTCGGAGAGAGCGCAAGCCAAACGAAAAAAGCGGCCTCGCGGCCGCTTCCTTCAGACCAGCGAGGTCAACCGCTCAGTTTGCGGCGAGCTTCTTCTCGAGGTCGCGCTTCAGGGTGAGCGCGCCGACCGAGAGGTCGCTGGCCGCAGCCTTGAGCAGGAAGGCGTCGAGGCCACCGCGATGCTCGACCGAACGCAGGGCGTTGGCCGAAACGCGCAGGCGCACCGAACGGCCCAGCGCGTCCGACTGCAGCGTGACGTTCACGAGGTTCGGGCGGAAGACGGTCTTCGTCTTGCGGTTCGAGTGGCTGACGAGGTGGCCGGTGAGGGTGGCTTTCCCGGTCAGTTCGCAACGGCGGGCCATGGCAATCGTTCCTTGCGTCTCCGGCTAGCTCAAACAAAAAAACCGACACGTGACGTGCCGGCGAGCACCGGAAGTCAAATTGAAGTCGCGGTTCCATAGCCAAGGCAGCCGGCTACGTCAAGGAAAACTCCGCGACCTGTTCACATCGCCGTCAGCGTTAACGGGGTGTAAAGATCGCATGCCGATGCTCGGGCTTCATACCGCCTCGCGCGGTGTCGCCGGTCACGATTCGGACCGATTCAACGTGCATCTCGCGTAGGCCTCGTTTCGCACAGGATTCGCGCCGTTCCGGAGGAGATGGATGAAGCCCGCCGTCGCATCGTCCCTGGCAGGTCTCGCCCTCGCCATATCTCTGGTCGGGATGGCCGGTGCCGCCTCGCTCGATGCGCGTTACGACGTCTCGCTGCTCGGCATCCCCCTGGGGACGGCAAGCCTGTCGGGCGGCATCGACGGGTCAAGCTATAAGCTCGACATGGCGGCGAAGCTGACCGGGCTCGTCGGCGGCGTCACCGGCGGCCGCGGTTCGGGTGCTGCGAGCGGGGTGCTGGTCGGTGGCAGGCTCGCCCCAAAGAATTTCGCCGTCAGCTCCGCCAGCAACAGCGAGAGCCGGACGGTACGGATGGCTCTGGCCGAGGGCGAGGTCGCGGCCGTCGACATCGAGCCGCCAATCGATGCGAAGCCGGACCGGGTGCCGCTCAATGGCAGCCACAAGCGCAATGTCGTCGATCCGCTCAGCGCCTTCCTGATGCCGGTCAACGGCAAGGGCAAGGATGCCGCCTGCAACCGCACGTTGCCGATCTTCGACGGTGCGGCGCGCTATGACATCAAGCTCAGCAGCGCCGGCACGCGCGAGGTCGAGCTCGATGGCTACAAGGGGCCGGTCTCGATCTGTCAGGCGCGCTACGTGCCGATCGCAGGCCATCGGGCGCTGAGACCCGCCACGAAGTTCATGGCCGAGAATCGCGACATCACCGCCTGGCTCGCGCCGGTCGCGGGCACGGACATGATGGTGCCGGTCCGCATATCGGTGAAGACGATGATCGGCACGGCCGTGATCGAGGCCTCGAGCTTCAAGGTCGATCCCGGCGTCACGGCGACGGCGCGCCGCTGAGGCCGCCGCGGCGGCCGTCATTGCGAGCGTAGCGAAGCAATCCAGGGATTGCGCAGAACGCTCAGCCGGTCTTCCTGGATTGCTTCGTCGCTTTGCTCCTCGCAATGACGGGGAGGCGCGAGCGCTCTAATGTGCCGTCGACTTCGAGAACAGGTTGATCACCAGCACGCCGGCGATGATCAGCGCCATGCCGATCAGCGCGGGCGCATCCAGCTTCTGTCCGAAGAGCACGAGCGCGATCACGCTGATCAGCACGATGCCGATGCCGGACCAGATGGCATAGGCAATTCCGACCGGGATCGTGCGCAGGGTGAGCGAAAGGCAGTAAAAGGCGCAGAGGAAGGCCGCGGTCGTGATCAGCGAGGGCACGAGCCGCGTGAACTCCTCCGACGCCTTCAACGCCGAGGTGCCGATGACCTCGCTGACGATCGCGATGGAAAGCCAGAGATAGCCTGCGTCCTTCACGCCGCCTTCGCCTGTTCCAGAAACGCCCTCATCCGCTCCAGCGCCCTTTCGATGTTCTCCAGCGAGTTGGCATAGGAGAGGCGGATGTAGCCCTCGCCATGGACGCCGAAATCAGGGCCGCCGATGGTGGCGACGCCGGCGTCCTCCAGCAGGGCGGAGGCGAGCTTCTTTGCCTTCCAGCCGGTCTTCGAGACGTTCGGGAAGGCATAGAAGGCGCCCTTGGGCACGGCGCAGGAGACGTTCGGCAGCGCGTTCAACCCCTTCACCACCGCCTTCCGGCGCCGGTCGAATTCCGCGACCATGCTGTGGACCGCGTCCTGCGGGCCGGTGAGCGCCGCAAGGCCTGCCCATTGCGCCGGGGCGTTGACGCAGGAATGCGAGTTCACCGCGAGCTTGCGGGCATTGTCGTAGAGCGGCTTCGGCCAGACCGAATAGCCCATGCGCCAGCCGGTCATGGCATAGGTCTTCGACCAGCCATTGAGCAGGATCAGCCGGTCGCGGATCTCGGAATAGCTCAGCAGGCAGACATGCTGCTCGCCGTCATAGACCATCTGGTCATAGATCTCGTCGGACATGATCGCGACGTCGGGGAAATTGGCGAGTCCGGCGACAAGCTTGTCGATTTCGGCTTTCGGGGTGACGCCGCCGGTCGGGTTGGCCGGCGAGTTGATGATCAGCAGCCGGGTCTTCGGCGTGATCAGCGACAGCGTCTCCTCGGCGGAGAAGGCGAAGCCGTTCTCCTCGCGGATTGGCACCGGGATCGGGGTCGCGCCGGTGAACTCGATCATCGAGCGATAGATCGGGAAGCCGGGGTCCGGATAGAGGATCTCGGCGCCGGGCTCGCCGAACATCAGGATCGCCATGAACATGGTGACCTTGCCGCCCGGCACGATCATCACGCTCTCCGGCGAGACCTCGACCTCGAAGCGCTTGTGCAGATCTGCCGCGACGGCCTCACGCAGGGGCAGGATGCCGTTGGCCGGGGTGTAGCCATGATGGCCGTCGCGCAGCGCCTTCACGGCGGCCTCGACGATGTGGTCAGGTGTCGAGAAATCCGGCTGGCCGATGCCGAGGTTGATGATGTCCTTGCCCTGGCGCTGCAACTCGGTGGCGCGCGCCAGCACGGCGAAGGCGTTTTCCTCGCCGATGCGGGCGAAGGAGGGGACGACGTGGAGGGTCATTGCGGGCCTCGGGTTTTCGCTTCCAGCGGCCGGCTTGCGGCGGCCTTGGTTTAGTCTTGGCCGGAAAGGGGCGCTCCGCGCAAGTCGCGGTGCCGTCACGGCCATGCAGGCAGTGCATGATAAATAGTATGATTTTTCGAAGCGAGGCTCTTGCGGGACGCGGAGAGGGACCGGATAATCGTCAAATCGTTTTAAAGAAGAACGCGTCGGCAGCCTCTGAAGCCGGCGCAGGGAGAGGAAGGCTAAGGATGGCCAAGGCACCCGGTAAGAAGTCCGTCCGGCGCATCAAGCCGGAGCAGCTGCGCTCGAAGGCCTGGTTCGACAACCCGGCTCATGCCGACATGACGGCGCTTTATATCGAGCGCACGATGAATTTTGGCCTCTCGCGCGAGGAACTGCAGTCCGGTCGGCCGATCATCGGCATTGCCCAGACGGGCTCCGACATCGCCCCCTGCAACCGCCATCATATCGAGCTCGCTCCTCGCATTCGGGACGGCATCCGCGAGATGGGCGGCGTGCCCTTCGAATTCCCGATCCATCCGATCCAGGAGACCTGCAAGCGACCGACCGCTTCGCTCGACCGTAACCTCCAGTATCTCTCGCTGGTCGAGATCCTTTATGGTTATCCGATCGACGCCGTCGTGCTGACGACCGGCTGCGACAAGACCACTCCGGCCCAGATCATGGCCGCAGCCACCGTCGACATCCCGGCGATCGCGCTACCGGGCGGGCCGATGCTGAATGGCGCCTTCCGCGGCGAGCGCACCGGCTCGGGCACCATCGTCTGGAAGGCGCGCCAGATGATGGCCGCCGGCGAGATCGATTACAAAGGCTTCGTCGAACTCGTCGCCTCCTCCGCGCCCTCGGCTGGCCACTGCAATACGATGGGCACGGCCTCGACCATGAACGCGCTCGCCGAAGCGATGGGCATGACGCTGCCCGGCGCAGCCGCGATCCCGGCGCCCTATCGCGACCGCTACGAGATGGCCTATCTGACCGGCCGTCGCATCGTCGAGATGGTCTGGGAGGATCTAAAGCCCTCCGACATCCTGACGCGCGAGGCCTTCGAGAATACCATCGTCATCAACTCGGCGATCGGTGGTTCGACCAATGCGCCGATCCACGTCAACGCCATCGCCAAGCATATCGGGGTCAAGCTCGACAACGAGGATTGGACGAAAATCGGCTACGATGTGCCGCTGCTGGTCAACATGCAGCCGGCCGGCGAGTACCTCGGCGAGGACTATTATCGTGCCGGCGGTCTGCCCGCGGTCATCGCGGAGCTGCTGGCCAAGGGCAAGCTCAAGCCCGCGGTCACGGCGAATGGCCGCACCCATGAGGAGAACTGCAAGGCCTTCTTCTCGGGCGACCGTAACGTCATTAAGAGCTATGACGAGCCGATGAAGAAGGAGGCTGGGTTCCTCAACCTCTCCGGCAACCTGTTCGACTCTGCGATCATGAAGACCAGCGTGATCACGCCGGAGTTCCGCGAGCGCTATCTTGAGAGCCCGGAGGATCCGATGGCCTTCGAGGGTCGCGCCATCGTCTTCGACGGGCCGGAGGACTACCGCCTTCGCATCGACGATCCTGCGCTCGCCATCGACGACCACTGCATCCTGTTCATCCGCGGCTCCGGCCCGATCGGCTATCCGGGCGCGGCCGAGGTGGTCAATATGCGCCCGCCGGACTATCTCATCAAGAAGGGCGTTACTGGGCTCGCCTGCGTCGGCGATGGCCGCCAGTCCGGCACCTCGGGCTCGCCCTCGATCCTCAACGCCTCGCCGGAAGCGGCGACCGGCGGCGGGCTCGCCCTGCTCAAGACCGGCGACATGGTGCGCATCGATCTCAAGAAGCGCACTGCCGACATGCTGATCTCCGACGAGGAGCTGGCGAAGCGCAGGGCCGAGTTCAAGGCGGCCGGCGGCTACAAATATCCGAAGAGCCAGACGCCCTGGCAGGAGATCCAGCGCAAGATCGTCGACGAACTCTCCGAGGGCATGGTCCTCAAGCCGGCGGTCAAGTATCAGAAGATCCACAAGAAGTTCGGCGTTCCGCGCGACAACCACTGAGGTTGTCGGGCTGTCGCAAGTCCTTCCGTCATGCCGGGCGAGCGAAGCGCAGACCCGGGATCCATCGTAGAGTTCGACACCCTTCGATGGATCCCGGATCAGCGCCGCTTCGCGGCTTGTCCGGGATGACGCGGGCGGCGCGATCTCGTTTCGGCATTCGCCGCGTGCATCGGCACCTACCGGCCGGTGCGGGACTTCGGGGCTGACAAACCGATCCGGGCCGGACACTATGCCGGCCTCCCGCCTCCGGCTCGTCTGAAACGATTAAAAATGAGCTATTCCCCGCAGATCGAAAGCTTCCGCAAGCTGCACGAGGCCGGCTGCTTCGTCATGCCGAATCCCTGGGATCTCGGCTCGGCGCGCTGGCTGCGCGGGCAGGGCTTCAAGGCACTGGCGACGACGAGCGCGGGCTTCGCTTTCACGCAAGGCCGCGCCGACCAGGACGTGCCGCGTGACATGATGCTCAGCCATATCGCGGAGATGGTGAAGGCGGTGCCGGACCTGCCGGTCAATGCCGATTTCGAGAACGGCTATGCCGATACGCCGGACGGGGTCGCGGCCAACGTCAAGCTCTGCGTCGCGACCGGCGTGGCGGGGCTTTCGATCGAGGATGCGACCGGGCGCACCGAGGATCCGCTCTATGATTTCGCGTTCTCGGTCGAGCGGGTGAAAGCCGCCCGCAAGGCGATTGACGAGACGCGCTCGGGCGTTCTGCTGACGGCGCGGGCCGAATGTTTCCTCGCCGGCCATCCCGAGCCGTTGAAGGAAGCGGTGCGCCGGATCAAGGCCTATGCCGAGGCCGGAGCCGATGTGCTCTACGCGCCGGGGCCGAAGACGGTGGCCGATATCGGCGCCATCGTTTCCGCCGCCGGCGGCAGGCCGGTGAACGCGCTGGTCTATGGCGATTTCGGGTTGACCGTTGCCGACATCGCGGCGGCCGGCGCACGGCGCATCTCGATTGGCGGGGCGCTGGCGCGGGCGGCCTGGGCCGCCTTCATTGAGGCGACGCGACTGATCGCGGAGGAGGGGAGCTTCAAGGGCTTCGCCGGCAACGGCCCCTCCGCGCCGCTCAATCCCTTCTTCCTGAAGGATCGCGAGCAGCGTTCATGAGCGGCACGCTCCTCATCGCGCCGGAATGGCTTGGCCTTAGCGGCCTCTGGCAGATCGACGCCAAAGGCCGCCGCAAGCCGGTCGATGCCGAGGATGTGGGGCTGTCCGAGGAACTCGGCGACCGGCTCGAAGCCTGGATGGACGCCTTCGACGCGATCTATGACGAGGACGATGCGGCGTCTTCCGATTTCGCCAATGAGGTGGATCGACTGGCCTGGGAGGCCGAGGGGCACGCGCTCGCGGAGACGATCGCAGCCGAGCTCGGCGCCGGCTGGGATGTTCAGCAGGATTTCACGGGCTGGCGGGGGAAAGACAAGCCATGACGTTGAACTGGAAAGCGCCGCCATTCCCGCCCGCCAAGGTGCTGGAAGGGCAGTATTGCCGGCTCGAGCCGCTCGACGTCTCGCGCCACCTCGACGACATCTGGGCCGCCAATGCCGGGCAGAACCAAGTCTGGGACTGGCTGCCGGCCCAGCCGCCGCAGAGCAAGGAAGAATACGGCGCGCTGCTGCAGTCGATGGTCGCTCAGGCCGGCATCGTGCCGCTGGCGGTGATCGACAATGCCGATGGCAAGGCCAAGGGCCATCTCTGGATCATGGAGATCAGGCCGGCGCATGGCGTCTTCGAGGTTGGCTGGATCACCTATTCGCCCGCCCTGCAGCGGACACGCGCCGCGACCGAGGCGATCTATCTCGTCGGCGATTACGGCTTCTCGCTCGGCTACCGCCGCTATGAGTGGAAGTGCAACAACCGCAACGAGCCCTCGAAGGCGGCGGCGCGGCGCTTCGGCTTCCAGTACGAAGGACTGTTCCGCCAGCACATGGTGGTGAAGGACGAGAACCGGGATACCGCCTGGTTCTCGATTCTGGACGGCGAATGGCCGGTCCGGGCACAGGCCTTCCGTCGCTGGCTGGCACCGCAGAACTTCGACGAGTTGGGCCGGCAGAAGCTCTCGCTCGGCGCCTTCAACCAGATTTCAGGCATGGCTGGCGAATTGCCGCTGCGCCGCGCGAACCTCGCCGATATCCCGGCAATCCTGTCGCTGAAGAACGCCGCCTATACGCCGAATGAGAGCATCATCGGCGTGCCCTCGCTGCCGCGCATCGCTGATTATGTCCAGGTCGTCGCCGAGCACGAGGTCTGGCTCGCGGAAGACGGCAAGGGGCTGACGGCGGCGCTCGTGCTCGATATCGAGCCGAATGATTTCACCGTCTGGAGCGTGGCGGTCTCGCCCGAAGCTGCCGGCCGCAAGCTCGGCTCGGCGTTGATGGCCTTCGCCGACGACCGCGCGCGGGCGCTCGGCTACGACTCCGTCCATCTTTACACCCACGCGAAGCTGACCCAGCGCATCGGCTGGTACGAGCGCCTCGGCTTCGCCATCACGCATCATGAGGACATGGCCGACCGGCGGCTGACCCATATGCGCAAGCCTATCGCAAAAGCCGGCTGAAAAAGGAAAAGAGCATGGCAGGACGTTTGAAGGGCAAGGTCGCGGTCGTGACTGCCGCGGGGCAGGGGATCGGCCGGGCCATCGCCGAGAGCTTCGTGGCGGAGGGCGCCACCGTCTGGGCGACCGACAAGGACGTCGCCTTGCTGGAAGGGATTGCGAAGGCGAAGAAGCGCAAGCTCGACGTGCTCTCGACCAAGGCCGTCAATGCCTTCGCCGAGAAGGTCGGGACGATCGACATCCTCGTCAACGCCGCCGGCTTCGTGCATCACGGCACGGTGCTGAACACCGACGACAAGGCCTGGGACTTCTCCTTCGACCTCAACGTCACCTCGATGCACCGCACGATCCAGGCCTTCATTCCCGGCATGCTGAAGCAGGGCAAGGGCTCGATCATCAACATTGCCTCGGGCGCGGGCTCCGTGCGCGGCATCCCGAACCGCTATGCCTATGGCACGACCAAGGCGGCGGTGATCGGCCTGACCAAGGCGGTCGCGGCCGACTTCATCAAGCAGGGCATCCGCTCGAACGCGATCTGCCCGGGCACGATCCAGTCGCCCTCGCTCGACCAGCGCATCAAGGACCTCGCGGCGTCGACCGGTACGACCGAAGCGGCTGCGCGCCAGGCCTTCATCGACCGCCAGCCCATGGCCCGGCTCGGCACGGCGCAGGAGATCGCGTGGCTTGCGGTCTATCTCGCTTCCGACGAGGCCAGCTACACCACCGGCCAGATCCATCTTGCGGATGGCGGCTTCGCGCTGTGAGTTCCTGATCGGGCGTGACGTCTTCCCGTTCGGCTGATCTTAGCCGAGCGGGATGAGCGCCCGACGCGGAACCGAACTTTCAGGACAGAACCGATGCACATTCTCGTTCTTGGCGGCGCCGGCATGGTCGGGCGCAAATTCATCGAGCGGCTGGCGCGCGATGGTGGGCTCGGCGGCAAGCCGGTCACCCGCGTGACGGCGCAGGACGTGGTTGCGGCTTCGCCGCCGCCGGCCGCGCCCTTCGATTTCGAAGCGGTGGTCTCCGATATCTCGATCGCCGGAGAGGCGGAGAAGCTGATCGCGACGCGTCCCGAGCTGATCGTCCATCTCGCGGCGGTCGTCTCCGGCGAGGCGGAGGCCGATTTCGACAAGGGCTACCGCATCAACCTCGACGGCTCGCGCTATCTCTTCGAGGCGATCCGCCACACCGGCGACGGCTACAAGCCCCGCGTCGTCTTCACCTCGTCGGTGGCGGTCTTTGGCGCGCCGTTCCACGACAAGATCGAGGACGAGTTCTTCACCACGCCGCTGACGAGCTATGGCACGCAGAAGGCGATCGGCGAGCTGCTGCTCTGCGACTATTCGCGACGCGGCTTCTTCGACGGCGTCGGCATCCGCCTGCCGACGATCTGCGTGCGCCCCGGCAAGCCGAACAAGGCTGCTTCCGGCTTCTTCTCCAACATCATCCGCGAGCCGCTGAATGGCGAGGAGGCGGTGCTGCCGGTCTCCGACCAGGTCCGCCACTGGCATGCCAGCCCACGTTCGGCCGTCGGCTTCCTGATCCATGCCTCGACGATGGATACGGCGAAGATCGGCCCGCGCCGGGCGCTGACCATGCCGGGCTATTCCTGCACCGTCGCCGAGCAGATCGAGACGCTGCGCAAGGTCGCCGGCGAGAATGTGGTGAAGCGGATCAAGCGCGAGATCGATCCGGTGATCGACAAGATCGTCGAGGGCTGGCCGCGCAACTTCAACCCGCAGCGCGCGCTCGCACTCGGCTTCAAGTCGGAGGCGAACTTCGAAGAGATCATCCGCGTGCATATCGAGGACGAGCTGCACGGCACCTTCGTGAAGTGAGACGCAAAGAGGGCGGCCCGAAAGGGCCGCCCTCTTCCGATATCGACACTGCGAATGTCAGGCCGAGCGATTAGGGCTCGCGATACTCGGGAGATTCGGCCCGCAGCATGGCGGGACGCATTTGTGCGGTCTGCACCTGATTCCGGCCGCCGTCTTTTGCCTGGTAGAGATGTTGGTCGGCGACGCGCAGCATGTCCCTGAACTGCTCGCGTACCAGATCGGCCTCATGGACACCGAAACTCGCGGTGATCCTTCGACCGCGCAGCGCATCGATCCGCAGCGCAGCGATCGCCTCCCGCAGCCTTTCGGCGATGGCAATGGCCTCCTTGAGGCTGGTCGCTGGCAGGAAGGCACAGAATTCCTCCCCGCCCAGCCGCCCGATCAGGTCGTAAGGCCGAAGGACGCGCCTCGCGGTCTCCGCGACTGCGACCAGGACCTCGTCTCCGGCATCATGACCGAAATCGTCATTGATGCTCTTGAAGAGATCGAGATCGAAGACGACGACAGAAAGCGGCCGCTGCTCACGGCGCGCGCGCGTGACTTCCGAACTGACGACCTCGGCAAGCCAGCGGCGGTTACCCAGGCCGGTGAGGGTGTCGGAGAAGGCTTGCCGCTTCAGGCGGGCCAGTTTGTCCTCGAGCGCCTCGATCAGCGCACGGACTTCGTCAGTCAGCCGGCCGACATCGTTGTCGCGCGTCTTGGCGAGGCGAGGGACCTTGCCTTCCAGCCTGTAGAGACGCAGGCCGCGGGCCACGTCGCCGATTGGCAGCAGCAAATGCCGCATGATGATGAAAGCAAGTGCGGTTCCCGCGATCGTGGCCAGCAGCGTGATAACGAGGATCGCTTGCGTGCTGATGTTAGCTCCAGACGCTACGTAAGCAATAATGGCAATGATGGGGATATGCGTAGCGACAAAACAACCGGCGAAAGCTTGGGTCAGCAAGGAAGAATTCAGATATGTTCGGATGGCGTCGGCAATATTTCTCACAGATCCGTTCCGTTTCCTTCGGTCTGCGCAACGGCTAGCAGCTGCGCTTTTCGCGAAGGTAAGTCGTTCCGATCAAACTTTAACGAGTCAAGGTGCCCTGATGCCTACGACTAAGAGCGACGGCACAAGCCGTCGCTCTTAGTCGTAGGCTGTTGCGCACGCTCGTCATCCGCTGGGGGAGACGAGCTTCAAGCCAGGCATGGCTCGCCCTGCGCCTGCTGGAGGCGCGGGGACGATTCAGCCAAGGCGTCATCGGCCGCGTCATTGCCCAGTGCAGGCTTCCAGCCGCTGCTGCTCCAGCTCTTCAGCGCCGACCAGGTCGAGCGGTCGAGCCGGAACTGCTCGCAGGGGAAGAGCCCGCCGCGAGCCGGCAGCGACTTCAGGAAGGAGCCTTCCGGCCGGAAGCCGGACTTCTCCAGCACCCGACGCGACGCGGGGTTGATGACGCGGGTGTCGGCCTCGATCGCCGGCACTTCGACGAGCGAGAACATCGTGTCGATCAGCGCCTGGACGGCTTCGGTCGCATAGCCCTTGTTCCAGTGCTGGGTGCCGAGCCAGTAGCCGATGAAGGGCACGCCCGAGGCCTGCTTGTGCGCGCCGATCATGCCGATCAGCTCGTTGGGCTTCGAGCGCGGCGTGATCGCCAGCACCAGATGCTCGCCCAGCGCGTTGCCCTTGCGCGTCGCGAAGACGAAGGGCTCGACGGCCTGGGACGGGTAGGGATGAGGGATCGATGCCGTCATCTCGGCCACCGCCTTCTCGCCGGCCTGGCGAAGAATAGCAGCGGCATCGGCCATGCGGGGCCAGCGCAGCCAGAGACGCCGGGTCTCGAGCCGGAAGACATCGTCGCGGGTCAGTTCGGGGAACATCTTGTCTCTCCGTCGGCGCAAACGAAAAAAGGGAGCTGGGACTCCGGTCCCATCTCCCCTTCGCTGACCTTCGGGAGACCCTACTCGGGCCTTTTAACCCTTGATCCGTTCGGTTCGATGGAACCGGCGGATCGAGAGATTTCCCTATCCGCCTTTTACTCTGCGGCCTCTTGGGCCGGGACTACGTTCACGAAAGCTCGGCCGAGTTTCGTCGTGAATCGGACGCGGCCATTCGTCGTCGCAAAGAGGGTATGGTCTTTGCCCATG